>ERZ772872.656-NODE-656-length-34467-cov-8.510316_pt1 | contig 34467 bp, 37 predicted proteins | sample MGYA00512132_ERZ772872 | MGnify/ENA primary metagenome ERZ772872 (study PRJEB29015, sample SAMEA2737724) | human gut metagenome | biome: human gut; feature: human-associated habitat; material: faeces | place: China | collected 2012 ...
AAAATTTGTGAAGATTAAAGCCGATTGAAACCAAATAAATATCCAATTCGACTTTAATTTGACCTCTTCGCACTAACCTTTTGTGCCAACGGTCGTATTTCATTACACCGAAGATACCCTCAGCTTGTATCGAACGATTCATTCTGAGCAATGCTCCGTGTATGCTTTCAAGATTGTTTAAAACTTCTTGATGTATTCAAGACTCCTAAAGCGAATAAGGGACAAAGCATTAAGCTTTATCCCTTATTTTGCATATTATTCCGAAAAGCCCAGATACAAAAAATATTGTGTTCGGCTTTTCACTGTTTGGAAATAAATCGGTCTGTTGCTTTTCTTTTTGAAATTTTGGTTTCTCTCTGCTGTTTAAGCTCATCATACTTCAATTTTGCTTTTTCATAGCGGTCAACATAGTTGTTGTATGTTTCAAGATATGTTTCCTGATTTTCAGTCGATGATGAATTATCATATACATATTTCTGAGTAAGTTCGGTAACGACTTCAATCTCACGGAGCAATTCTGACATTTCTCTGTCAATCTCCTTAGTATCGGTCAGAACATCTCTTGTAACTTTGCAAGCCTTTATGACAGGTTCTTTATCATATATATTTTTCGTTTTTAAGGATACTCTCAATAGTAGTCGGCTGCCATATTTTCTTTCCTGAAGGAGTAGGTATTCCTTCCATAGTAAGTATTTTTGCAATTCCTCCTGTTGTTTTACCACTCATAAATATTTTCCTGACAAGCTGTGCCTGTTCCTCATTAACAACGGGAGGATCACCACTGTGTTCGCCACGCTCATATCCAAGAAAATGTTTATACGGGAGGCTTACCTTTCCGTCAGAGAATCGTTTTCTCTGACCCCAGGTAACATTTTCTGAAATACTTCTGCTTTCCTCCTGTGCCAACGATGACATAATGGTAAGCAGTAATTAGCCTTTGCTGTCAAAAGTCCATATATTCTCTTTTTCGAAATAAACCTCTATCCCCTTTTCTTTTAGCTTACGGATTGTAACAAGACTGTCTACTGTATTTCTTGCGAACCGACTTACTGATTTAGTGATAATAAGGTCAATTTTGCCCGCAAGTGCATCGGAAATCATCTCATTAAAGCCTTCACGCTTTTTCGTATTAAGACCGCTTATGCCCTCATCAGTATATACTTTTACAAATTCCAAATCCTGATGATTTTTTATAAAGTTCGTGTAATAATCAATCTGTGCCTCATATGAAGTAAACTGCTCATCTTTATCGGTTGAAACACGGGCATACCCGGCTGTTCGTCTTTTATTAACCGTTATGTCTGAACTTCTTGTCAGAGGATTGATTTTTGGTGGAATGACCGTTACTTTTCTTACTGGCATTATGTTCTCCCCCTTTGTTTAAGTACTCGTTGTCTTGCACATGCCCGCATTTCATCAGTCCAGCTGTTCTTTCTTGAACGGGGAATCCATTTTTCAGATATTTCAGTTCCGTCTTTAAAACAAAAGGTCAATATGTAATTATCCTCAGCTATGATATTTTTTATTTTGTCCTGAAAGATAAGCGAATCAAATTCATCAAGTTTCAAAGCCTCGGTTGCTGTCCTGTAAACTTCTTCTTCGGGTATCTGTTTTGATGGACAGAATATTTTTCCCTTTGTTAAAAATGTAGTGCATTGCCACGAGTGTTTGCCTTTGTTTGTAGTTCGTTTATATTTCGCACCACAGTCGGAACAAATAATCATACCTGAAAAAGCACATAATTCCGGCTTTTTACAGCCTTCTCTCTTTTTTTCTATGTTACGAATAATCTCCTGTGCTTTTGCGAATGTTTCTTCATCAATGATTGCATCGTGCGTTCCCTCAGCGTAATATTGAGCCAACTCTCCCTCATTCTTTACCAGTTTCTTTTCCAGATGATTATTTCGATATTTCTTTTGCAGGAGTGCATTGCCAAGATATTTTTCATTTGAAAGTAAATCTTTTATTCTCTGATGATTCCATCTCCCACCCAGACAGCGAATGATTCGACTTTGATAATCTCCACACAAAAGTCCGTCAACATTGAATTTAATAAAATAATCTTTCTTCTCACCAGGACTTAAAAGTGAACGCATCATATTCTGCTCCCAACGAACAATCCACGGTTCAAGAGTGTATTTGACAAATTCAAGCGACTGCTGTTCTATATTAGAAAAGCTCGATTTTTCAAGGTCACCTACCATATGCGGTGGAACTCTGAAAATTCGAGCTATCTCATCTATCTGAAATTTTCTTGTTTCAAGGAATTGTGCCTCGTTGGGTGAAATAGAAATAGGTGTATATTTCATTTCCTCCTCTAACACAGCAATTTTATGGGAGTTTGAACTACCACCAAATGTCTGATTCCAACTGTCACGAACCTTTGACGGATCTCTCAGCGTTCCTGGGTGTTCAAGCACACCGCTCGGTGCGGCACCGTTGGCATAGAATTTACTGCCGTATTCCTCTGCGGCAATAGCAAGACCAATCGCATTCTTTGCCATAGCAATAGGGCTGTAACCAACCAAGCCGTCAAAGCCAAGACCGGGAATATGAAGAACATCAGTCGGTCTTAATCTGACCGTTCCGCCCTTAGTGGTTCTTGCCTCATCAGTTGATGTCTGATACTCATAATACAGCTGTCCTTTTTCATCACGGTCAACCGTCATTCTGTTGGGCATAAGCGGATACAGAGTTATAACCTCTCCTTTTCCGTTTCTTATTATCTGTGCGTATGCATTACCCCACAAAAGCAAATGCGTCATAAGCGTTTCCCGAAAAGCAAATGATGTCATTTCGGGATTCGGCTCATCGTGAAGTAAAAAATACAGACAGTGGTCGAGTGCTTTTTTCTTACTTCCGCTATCCGCATATTTGTACAGGTGCAAGGGCAATCCTGCAACAGCCTCCGAAAGAATACGGACACAGGAATATACTGCCGTCATCTGCATTGCCGAACGCTCGTTTACATTTTTTCCGGCTGTACTTCCACCGAGGAAAAACCTGCAAGCACTGCCCGCAGTACTGTTTTTCGGCTTATCTCTCGAATGAAACAGTCCTTTTAAAATACTCATAAAAATCACTGTCCTTTCAAAATCGGTAAAAGAAAAGCACCTGCCTTTTTGACAGATGCTCTCAAGTATTGTATCAGTTTAGCTTAATGCTTCATCGATCGAATGTATCTCTGTAAGTCCCTTGGCTTGCATGCCGGCCTTAACCGCCCTAGACAACCTGGACATTGATAAGAGCTCATCATATGTAGTGCCGGCAAGCAGTCTGCTGACCGCGTCCCGGAGCCAGGGGTATGTCACGTACTTATTGCCTGTCTGCTTTGCAACCTTCTTTGCAAGCTCCTTGTGTTTCTTGCCATATTTTCCCATCTCTAGCTGAACTGCGGCTAACGTAAAAGCTGTTTCTTCTTCCTCGGCAGCAGATGAAAAATCATTTGGATTATAACAAGGGTTGCCCGCAGAGCCGAAATCTTCCCAGCAGATGCAATCTGCATAGGGTATCAAGATGTCGTCTATAGATTTTCTGACGTCAATTCTATTTCTCATGTCCTATACCTCCTCAATCAGATCAATGACTTTTTTCAAAGTATCTTCAGGTGCAGAAAGCATTAAGGATATAGCCTTAATTCTCATGGCATTGATTTCTTCTGATGCCACTGCTACCGGCCTTGTTTCGGAGCCTCCTATAATCTCTTCAGAAGACATCTTAAATAACTGTTTGCCATAGATGTAATCATTCAAAGCCCCCTCTGTGTCAGGATCGACCAGGTATGCGGAGAACAGACGCAGAGCCTTGCTGGGGAAAGGCAATTCACTATCGCTTTCCAGCGTAAGCTGAAGGGTGCGAGGGTCTACTATTACCTTTTTCGTTATTTTCTTCGGATTCTTGGCAATAAGGCTCTTCGTGTTGTAGTTGTTAATCGCATTATCAAACACCGGCATGATTTTATCTTCGAAGTCCGGCGCATTGGGATCAGCGAACTGAATGTTGATTTTATACTTTCTCATTTGAATCCTCCTGTTGATTATTTTTTGCTTATTATGGACGTCCGAGGGCGAGATGACAATAAGCAAACAAGAAGTCACCCTGCCTCTAACAAGAATAATAACATACTATCAACAAGAAGTCAACAAGTATTTATAAAAATTTACAAAAAGATCAAACCCCGTTCATCGTACACACTCTGGCCATTGTCATTCCCACATCGTATTGCTCTATCAAGTGCCATAATCGTGGCTATTGCACCGTCAATCTTTTCTGTAGATTTTTCCTTATCTGCCTTTATGTTTCCAGCCGGGTCTATTTTTCTGCCCTCTAAAATATCCTTAGCTTTCTGATGTGTTTCATAACAAATTGAATGTGTGTCCGTACCGGCTGTCGTGATCAGAAAATAAAGCGGCTGCATACGAGCGTCACCCGAACCCTTTGTCATAACATCAAACAGTTTTCTGTTCGGCTGGGTGTGCAGCTCATCAAACACAACACCGTGAACATTAAAGCCGTGCTTGCTGTATACCTCAGCGGACAGGACTTGATAAAAACTGTTTGTGGGTTCGTAAATCAGCCGTTTCTGTGAGGCGAGTATCTTCACTCTTTTATTAAGTGCCGGACACATACGCACCATATCGGCGGCAACATCAAATACGATTGATGCCTGCTGACGGTCGGCTGCACAGCCGTAAACCTCGGCACGTTCCTCACCGTCACCGCAGCAAAGCAAAAGAGCAACTGCTGCAGCAAGCTCCGACTTGCCCTGCTTTTTAGGAATTTCAATGTAGGCAGTGTTAAATTGTCGATAGCCGTTTGGCTTGAGTGTGCCGAACAGGTCACGGATAATCTTCTCCTGCCAGTCCATAAGCTCGAACCGTTTACCCGCCCAAGTGCCTTTGGTGTGACAAAGGCTTTCAATAAAGGCAACGGCAAAATCAGCGTATTCTTTATCATAATAGCTGTCCTTTGCTTTAAATTTTGTCGGCTTATAATTTTTAAGTTTTCTCAAAATCTCACCTCCGATAGGACATAAGAAAAGACACCACATATGTGATGCCTTTTTGCGTGTTGATATTTAGTTTGAAGAATCTATCTCTTTCAAAATATTAGGAAATACAGCACAAACTTGCTAAAAAATCAAGTTTATGCACTGAAATGCACAAACTTTAAAAAATCGACAGTTTTTGCACCAAAACGTGATGATAACTATCTGATTGTCAAAATAAAGAAATAAGCATTAGTTATTTCTAACCAATGCTTAAAAATTCTATTTTTTGGTATGCTATTTGACTTTTATTTTATACAAGCCGAAGGGAATCTTACCAGAATAATTTATATTTTTTCAATTCCTTTTTTTCTGAGTATTCTCTTATAATCCAGTCTAAAAGTTTTTCATATGCCGGTTTATTCTTTTCTTTGAATAATACATCTAAATTATTTTGTATAAGTGGCTTACCACTTTCATTCATACATAGGAATTTATATCCCCAGCCATCACGATATCCCCAATTATTTGGTAAATCCCATCCGGATGTATCTCTTGTTTTTTCAAACAATTCCCATTTTACCAAAGGTAAAAGAGTATCAAAAACATAGTCCAAACGATATCCAAAGACTGCTATTACTTTATTACCGGAGTTTAATATTTCAATCTTCAGTTCTTTCAAACACAAATTTGCTGATACTTTTTGGCAATATCTATTAGTGTTTGTATGATCATACTTCATAAAGTAAAATCGACTGATATAATCCTTAGAGTTAAATTCCATAAATGCACCACATTTAAATTATTCTATTCAAATCTATGATAATATTATATCAAATCAAAATCAACTAATCAACGCCTATGAACTGAGTTATAGATAGTCCTTAGTATCTTCTCCTGCTCTTTCTCATCAACACCAATGCTTCCAAGGGTCTCTCGTGTTCCGCAGTCGGAGCAGATAATAGTTAAATTGTCTGCCCTTGAAACTGCACCTCGCTCACTGAAAAGCTTTCCGCATTTCGGACATTTTCTTAACTGAATTTCATTTTTCATTTTCACACATCTCCATAGAATTTTTGTAGGCATTAAGTAGTATTTGCTTGTCAAAGTAAAATGTATCGTAACCTTCAAGGCAGGTTTTCATATAGTAAATGCTTGGCACACCAATTGGTCTGTCCTCGTGCATAAGTAGGCGAAGGCGGTAACCGTTCTGCGATTGCCTGTTCTGATGCCCTTGTATTGCACCTTGATATCCTTCTTGTAGTAGAAGGTCGGATAGCCCTCATAGCGGTCAAGTGCTTTTTCATCGGTCTTATCGACCTCCCAAATTACCACAGGCACAATGGCGTTTTCTTTTTTCTCAATGGTAAGGTACGAACCCGACTTGCTACCTTTGAAAAGCAACTCCCAGCCTTTCAGCTTTGCTGTACCGAGAATTTTCGCATTCGGGCATCTCGTTTTCATCTGCCTTACATTCAGGTTACTTCCGTAGGCTATGTATAACCTTTTCATAAAATCAATCCTTTCCGAAGATATGTTCTTCTACCACCTTAAGACCGCCGAAGCGGTCGGTGGGACTTTGTCTAATCTCTTCAAGCGGCTCTGCCGTTCCTAAAAGCCGTGTCTCCCGAAAGTCTGCTTGTGAACACATCTCTTGCTGTCTTGAACTCGTCACCGATAAAGCCAAGTCGCAAAAGCCAAGTCCTCATTGCGTATTTTGGATTTTCTGTTTGCTGAGGTTTTGCACTTGCCGACTTAACTTCTTTTGCCATTTGGCTGAGTGCCAAGCAAAGCTGAATGTAGCTTTTAAGTTGTCCTGCGTGAAGTCCGTTCTGTTTGCCGTTTGAAGGTGCATCAAATTGGAAAAGTCTGAATTCAACCGTTCCCTTTGTAAAGGTTGCGTGTAGGTTTAGCATAAGGTATCGGCTATCGTTGTAGTGCTGATTTCTGCCGTAATTTGAATTGTGACTTCTGTACCACACATTGGCAAGTTGTGACATCGTTTCAGTCTTAGTTCTGTTGACCTGTTCCAAAAAGCGTGGGTCAACCGTTTTGCAATATCTTCTTATTCTCACCTCGTCAAGGTTTAAGGCGTCAATCAAAAGCTGTTCGTGGCTTGCCATAATGTTTGCAAGGTTTCTGAGTGTCTTTGCCGTGTGGCCTTTTGCACCGATGTGAATGTGTACTCCGCCTCCTCTCCAATTATCTCTGAAATTGCCCTGACCAGTGCTTTTCGCTCTGTTCCCGTTAAACGAAAATCAATTCTCATAGTAAGTACCTTATCTGTTTTTGGTACTACATTAATCACTCTGATTTATACAAATTTCAAGATATATTTTCAAAGCAAATCATAAAATTATTGCACACTTAACTGTGAATAGTACACAATGCACGACAGCACAAAGCAAACTATGGGCAATGAAACGACATTCCCCCACATTTTGTACTCCTCGGAATCGGAATGGGGATTTTTCAGCCACTTTATTATCTGCTTTTCCGACTTGGGTTTGTTATTCTTTCCGACAGCCTTGTTATACTCATCAAAAATATTCTGCCAGTTCTTAATTTCTTCATCAGTCGGATTTTCAGTGCCTAGGTCACTGCACCACCAGTCAGGAAAGCCCTGAAGTCTTGCACATTCGGTCGGCGTCAGCCGTCTGACTATGTACTCGGTATCATTTACCACAGGCGGGTCTTTGTAGTCGGTTGCAACCAGTGTGTTTGCTAAATCCTTTTCGGCAATAGTATGATGTGAATTCTTGCTTGTGGAATAAACAGGCACAGCTGTTGCGTTTACTCCCCGTGCTACAATAGGCGGCTCGATTTCTTCTTCAATACTCAAGCTGCTGTTACATTCTTCAACCTACTTGACCACAGTGTTAAATTTTATTCTTGCCTTAATGTTCTGATACAGTTTTTCATGCGAATTTCTCCAATCTTTTTCATTGTAGACGAACGAATACAATCGTCTGCAACTTTTATCATTCATATTTTCGCATGAATTTATCTTTCGGACAAGGCGTAGGTTGGCTTGACGGTTACGACAATTTGAAGGTCAGAAACAAAAAAGCAGCTTTGGCTGCTTTTTTATGCCTAAAAGGGCAAAAATTGGAAAGCAAAATAAGCCGAAAATTCGGAGATTACTGACAGCTGTCTGAATTTTTCACGAGCTTTTCGGCAAGTTCTTCACTAAGTTCGGTGGCGATCTTTTTTGGGCTACTTTGATGACTGCGGCTTTGACGACTTTACCCACTGCTGTTCCCAGATCATTTCCATGCTCTACAATGGATTTGTACAGTTTTTTGAATTATGATTTTAATTTGTATTAATGTTGTTGAAGCTTATATTCTACACTGACCATTTTATATACTTCAACGATTGCTTCTTCTTCGCTGTTGTGATAAAAGTATGAACTGCTACCTCTTTCATTATTGTGGTATGTTGCCCAACGTTTAGCCTTCTGATCATAAAAATACCCTATGGCATACGATCCACAAGACTGGGCATTTAAAACAATTGGTACAGATTGCAATTTCGGTTCAATTTTTTTGATCTTTTCAAGTGGTTTTTCATGTGCCTCTACTTCTTCACAAACCGAATCATACAAACGCTCTATTACATCAATTTCATTTTCTGATTTTTTGGTAATAAAATAAAATTCACCACACACATAAGATTTCCACAACTTGTCGTTTTCATCAAAATAATACCCCATCCCCCTGCTATCGGTTTTATGTTGATTAAAATATACCTTAACGCTACCGATTTTTTTACTAAGTTTCTTTATTTCTGAAAGCAATTCTTCTTTTCTCGACATATCATCTTCTCCAATTCTTTACAATGTTCATGTTATACTGAACAAGGATTCAGCATCTGTCGGCATATATAACATACATCGACAGATACTGCTCACCATTTATAACATACTATTATTTAATTTCTTTCAATCTTCTTTTTGGCAACCTTAGCAAGACCGGCTTTGGCAACCTTACCCACTATTGCTCCACCGGCAGCAACACTGACATTGATAACCGCATTTTTCTCTAATTCTTTACCTGCTTCTTCATCACCGTTCACATATCTGCACATCAATTGTATAGAATTGACATAATCCATTATGGCAAAAACAACCATTGTTACAATGACTGCTGCTACCAATGTACCTACTATTATACCAAATGGACCGCCCATTGAAAACAGTCCAAGCATGGTAGGAATCATTTGAAATGCTTCTACAATGTCAACGATAGAAAAACCAATATCTACCATATACGCCAGAGACACCAAACCATCTGATGAACCGCCGTTCAGACCGCCGGAAATCATATATGCTGCTCCGCCTGTTTCGGGAGTTGTCACAATATATCCGAAGCCTTCCCATTCACCATAGGTTATCATATCAGTATGAACAGTTACTATTTTACCTGCATTAACAGCTTGTTGAACTTCATTCATTGTTGTCCGATCCAGATGCAGGTTTGCTTTCTGCTCCTCAAAATTCATTTTGGATAGCATCAGAATGGACTGACCTTCTTCTGCCTCTTCTAATATGGAAATCGTAGAAACTCCGGGTTCTCCTGTAAATTCCGACCAAACAGTACCTTCATAGGCTGAAGACATGACACCAGATGCAGTAATATATTTGAATTCGCTGTCTTTGTCACCGTCACGGCTGATAGCTGCAACATTATTAAGGTCTATGTCGATATAGAGATTGCCTTCTGCAATTCCGACAGGCATTTCCCACATAGTTTCCGAACGCACTTGATATCCTGTCATACCAACGCTCAATGAACGGGTAATAGAGATATTATGACGTTCTGCGAGAATATTATCGGCAATATCCACCTGTGCATAATACAGTTTTCCCGCCATATCAAGTATCCTGCCCAATTTTTCGGAAGAATAGATATTGTCGATATTGACATCGGCGGAAATTCCCTCTGCCTCATCAAATGCTTTAGTAAGCTCTTTTGATGAAATCATTTGCATATCCTGCGTGATTTGATACATTGAGCCTGCTGTCAGTTGCTGGTACATACTCGACAATAAGCCGTTTTCCGTACATTTCGTAAGGTTTCAGTTTAGCTATATTCTGACCGTCTATTGTGAAAGTAATGGTATCAGAGTCTCTTTCCTTGATCTTATCATATTCACCGTCAATACTTTTTACAACATACTGAAGAGACAAAGGCAAATATGCAGTACTTTCACTGATGATTTGTCTTGAATTGAAATACGCTTCCTCACCTTCGTGTTCCTTTTCGTATGCAGAGAGCTTTTCATATAATGCATTAAGCTGGCTTGAAGACATACCATTGACATAATCAGATTCTGAGATGCCATACTTTTCGATGTCGTCATATATTGTTTCAACCTGATTATAGCCTTTGATACTTGTATCCAAAGGAATCCAACGGTAATCGCCGGCAGCATTTCCTGCTCCACGATAATCCGTATATGGAACATAGGCTTCTACCCATGTCTGATCCATCTGGAACCCTTCTATTTTTCCGCCGGAAACAATCGAGAGTACTTTTTTTCCGGAAGATGCCAAAATAGTTCCAGCAGTATTCAAATCCTTGGCGGATGTCAGTTTAAGTGCCTGATCTGCAGATATAAAAATTGTACCGTTCACATATTTTGCAGGATAGTTCAGATATCTGAGCATTGCTATCAATAAGCTTGCCTGATCGACATCGTTACCGCCGTTGCTGTCAAATGTAGCGACAGCACCTTTTCTTGAACCAGAATATGCTTCATAATTGATATGGTTTTTCAGATACAGATACACTTGCAAAGGTGTTTTCAGCTGATCCGCCAATGCCTTCATTTCATCGGTTAATGATGTTTCATCTTCAAGCTTGAGCGAGCTTTCATTAAATCGTGAAGAACCCACCGCACTTACACTATTCTTTAAATAGTTGTTAAGATTATTTACAGAAAGTTTTTCGGCATCGGTTTTTTTGGAAATACTGTTTTCCAAATTATCACTTGTCACCATAATTTCCTTTTCAACTTCAAAATACTTTTCCAAAGTGTCTATTGACTGTTGATAGGATTGGCTGTTTGTATTTTTCGAACCGAGAATAATGCCGTTGATCGCATCAAGTGCTTTTTGAGAATTTTTGTTGAAGTACTTTTCAAATTCTTCAGCTCTTTTTTTGATAATATCATCACTGTCACCGATCATACTCCTTATTTCTTCGGAATACAATTTAAACTCGGATAAAGACTGATTTACCGCATCTTTCAGAGCATCAGCTTTTTCTTTTATTTCTTCTGTATCATTGCTTTTTAAAGCATTGGTCAAAGCTGCATAGTTATTTGATACATTCTGACTACTTACTTCAAGCCTTGTATCGGAATAAGTCGGTATATCAATGTCTGCTCTATTAGGTGTAATTTTTACACTACATCCACCCAGACAAAAAGTTATGGTTGAAGTCATCAATGTGAGTACCAACAGGATCGATATACTTTTCATTAACAAACTTTTTTTCACTTGTTTTTCCTCCTGCTATAAGAATTTTTACCTGTCATAATACCAACTGTTCCTATTGCCAAAGACAATACGAAAATCAGCAACAGCAGAGAAATATCATCTGATTGACCTGTTGACACATTGTTTCGAGACTCTTCTACACTGCTTTCGGGTACAGATGATTCGGGCTGTGACGATGTGGAGCTGTTTTCTGATATTTCGGAAGCCGGTGAAGAAACTTCCTTTTCGGGTTCACTTGAATTTGGAACAGAAACATCGGAAACCGTTTTAAGATGTTCTTCAAACTGAGCTTCCACTTCCAAATCACTGACTATGTTTCCAAAATCCTTTTTCCAGCCTTTGAAAGTATAAAAATACTGTTCATCATCTGCTTTTGTCGGATTTTCGGGTGCAACCGCAGCATTGCCATATTTGACAGACTGTGCGGAAATGACCTTACCGTCACTGATAAATTTAACCGTATTTGTCTCCTTTCGGCTTGTTCTTCTATTTAAAAAATATAACGATACCTACTTTATATCGTTAAAAGGGTATGCATTTATTTCCAACCAATCAGAAACCGCTTTACGCATCTTTTCATTCTGGAAAGGTAATCTTTATCTCTTAACGGTCAAAAAAACGAATTTCAGCTTTCTACGCCGCTACAAGCATAACTGTTTGTATCAAAACGCTCGTTTCTTTGTTACTTTGCACTTGTGAACAATAGGAAAGTGCAACCATTTTGATGCAATAAAACGATGCATCCGCTAAACACAAGGAAGTGCACAATCCATAAAAAATATAGCGACTATCCAGATGGAAATATTTCTTAGTTAAATACATAAATATTTATTATCGCTATAGCAGAAAATTGTACATATTTCAATTATTTTTATAAAAAATGGGCATTTAGCCTTAAAGTCAGATGACTTTTAAAATCCATTATAATTAAAAAATCAACCCGTATAGCAATAGATAAAATATGCTATGCCCCTATCTTTTACACGAATACCCATCTTTCACACGATTACTTTTAAAGATTTAGCCGCAAAAAATCATTAAACAAAAAAATAGTGTGAAAAATTATTATTTTCTCAAAGCAGCAATTTTTGTATTCGTGTGTAATTAGTCAAAAAAGCCTTGATATCCAGAGATTTTTTATTGTCCGGGTGCAAAAAGAAAAGAACCGCAGTCTTGACACATTGTATCAAAATTGCGGTTCTTATTTGGTGGAGCAGGGGTGCTCAAGGATGAACACCCCTCCGAAGCTCCGGTTTCGCCTTCAAATGCCGTTTCTATATCATCCAGCGGGATATTGTCAATGCTCAACGGCTTTTTGCTGGCGTTGATGATGAGGGTAAAGTGGTCGTCATACAGATAGATGGAATGAACAAAGATGTTGATGATGGCTCGGCGCTTATTTACATCGTCGGCGGGCATCTCGCAGACATAGTCCAGAAAGGCCAGAATCTGTGCCTCCGTCAGCGTGATCTTCTTGTTTTCCTCGATGGCGAGCTGCGCCTCCAGCTCCGCCTTTTCCGCCATGCGCTTGTTGAGTCGATCCGTCAGCATCTCCACGGCCTGCCCCTGCTCAATGGCTTTCCAGAGATTCTCAATGGCCGTATCCGCCTCTCGGATCGCCTTTTTCAGCGCCTTGGCGGTCAGGTTATCCGGGCTTTTGGTGCACTCCTCAGCCACTTTCTTGGCAATGAAGCGGATTTTCTCCTCGGTCAGCATTTTCAAACACTCGTTGACCACACGGTCCTCTATATAGGACTTGCTGACGATCTTCTTGCCGCACTTTTTCCTGCGGGCGTTTTTGCACATATAGTAGTGATATTGCCTGCCGGTCTTGCTGGTGCCGCCGTAGCCCACCATCATTTCCTTGCAGTGTCCGCAGAACAGCTTTGTGGTCAGCAGGTATTCGCCCTCGCCGTGAGTTCGGGCCGGCGCACTTTTGTTTTTGTTCATCATCGATTGCACCCGGTAAAATAGGTCATCATCCAGAATGCGAGGCATCCCGCCGGGTGTTTCCTTTCCTTTGTAAAGATAGACACCGATATAACGCTTGTTGCTGAGCAGGCGGCTTAGGCTGTTGGGGCTGAATTCTTTGCCGAGGGAGGTTTTGACCCTGCGTCGTTTCAGATCCCGAATGATCTCCGCTTTCGTCTCGCCGCTGGCGTAGCGCTCATAAATCTCACGGACAATGGCGGCTTCCTCTTCATCCACATAGAACCGCCGTTCGGCATCGACCTTGAAGCCCAAGCCGGGGTTGCTGCCGTTGGACAAGCACTTTTCGGCATTGATAGCCATACCCCGATGGATCTTCTGAGAAAGCTCCACGGAGTAGTATTCCGCCATACTTTCCAGAACGCCCTCCACCAAGATGCCGGAAGCGTCGTCCGCAATATTCTCCTTGGCAGACAGCACCCGGACACCGTTCTTTTTCAGTTTCGCCTTGTTGATGGCACTGTCATAGCGGTTGCGGGCAAAACGGTCCAGCTGATATACCAAAACGCCCTCAAAGGTGTGCCTGTCGCTGTCGGAGATCATCCGCTGAAATTCGGCACGGTTGTCCGTGGTGCCGCTGATGGCCCGGTCAATATATTCTCCGACAACGGTATAATGATTCGACTCCGCATATTCATAGCACACCTTGAGCTGTCCCTCAATGGACTGCTCCGTCTGGCTGTGGCTGGAAAAGCGGGCGTATATTACAACATTCATCTGTGAGCCTCCAATTCTTTCTATACATAATTATAATCCTCCTTTATTTGCTGTCGAATGTGCGAAAACTCAGACGCCCGATGCAGTTGCATCAGGTGTCCGTTCATCATATTCAGGGTGTTTGGTAAGCCATTTTTCAAAGTAAGCTTTGCCCTCGTCACTATCATAGAACTTCCTAATCTCTGGCGCTAATGCCTTTGCAAAAGAAGTGAGCAGTTCTTCGGGTAACTCTACCTTGGTATAATCAATCCTTGTATATTTCTTCATAGGCTCACCTCATCGTTCTCGGTCACGCTGTCGAATCAGATAGCGGCAGTAATGCTCGCAAGCTTTCATAACAAAGTCTTCTGCTTGCTTTGTATTGGCGTTAGGGACATATTTGCGAATGCGCTCCATCGGCACCTTGAACATTTCACGCTGATTTGCTTTTTCCTCGCTCATAACGGTGGCAATAACTTCGAGTGTCAAGCCTTCCTCCCCACTCATCTTCTTAAAACGGCAAGCCTGAGAGAGCGACGGAGTGCAATCATTCAGCTCCATCTGTTCCAAAAGGTCGTACTGTTCTTGCTCGTTAAGATACGAAAGCTCAACGGCGGGAGTAAAAGCGATACGCCCGTCATCCACATATTGCAGGATTTCGGGAATAAGGTTGGTAAGACGGATATAGCGTTTAATAGTATCTTTGCTTGTACCCGCATCCTCTGCAATTTGTTCGGTTGCTAACTTCGGTGCAACTTGCACCGAAGTTAAATCTGTACGATATCCTTTGTGTGCCAATGCCTCCGCTTTCATCTTGTAAGCAAAGGCTTTTTCAGAGGGCAGAATGTGCTCTCGGTGTAGGTTGCTGTCTACAAGCACGATTGCCGCCGCATCACGGTCAAGGGAAACAATTAAGGCAGGGACTTCTGTGATCCCTGCCTTAACTGCGGCGTGTAAGCGGCGGTGTCCGCTTATCACCTCATATTCATCTGTGTTTTCAATCGGTCGAACAATCAGCGGCGAAAGAATTCCTTGCGTCTGTACGCTTTCGATCAAGGTATTCATTTCCTCATCGTCCTTGACCTTGAATGGGTGTCCGGCAAAGGGGTGCAATTTTTCTGCCGGAATTGCCACCGGCTTTTTCATCGTATTTTTCATTTTATCTCCCTCTTTCTTTGTATCTTGCACGGGCTTTTTTCTCCAGCTCGTGCTCTTGCTTTAATAATTCATACAAATGCGGAAACTTCTCCAAAATTTTCTCCGCACGGCGAAGCTTTTCTCGAACAGGCTTCATTTGTTTGCTGATCGCTTTTCGGCTCTCTTTGTTTTGGCTTTCATCCTCCGGCGATTTTGGACGGCGGATACGATTGCTGATGTCGCTGCGCTCATGTTCCAGTGTCAAAAGCTCAGACCGAGATTGCTCAATATTTATCTGTAGGTCGGAAACTGTATGAATATCCTGCTCCTGCAAAAAGTGATAGTCGGCAATCAGTTTTTTCAAATCCTTTTCCGCCGCCCTTAAATCAGGTGACAGCAGCATTACATTTGTAAGCTTGGCGGCAATTTGAATTACTGTTATGATGATATAGAATATCATATTTACTAAAACTGTTGCCGCATCGTGGCTGTGGTCGATAGAGAATTCAAGCTTTCGCAGTTCATCTTCCAACGGAAACTTTTTAGGTCTGTACGGTGGGCGGTACTCCAAGGTGAACAGGCGGTATCTGTTCTCGGCGTTTTTATCCAACTGTGCTTGTACGATTTCTTTTGTAAAACCAATATTTGCAAGCCGAACAGAGCGTTCCCAATGCTTTGCTTTCACGGAAAAACGTACGTGGTCAAGCGTATATCCGAGCGCATATAACTGGCTATCAAATTCTCTCGGAGAGGTAGCAAAAGACAGGCAATATTCCACATCCTCACGGAGATAGTCCCGATGTGTTTTCTTGCCGGACTTGTGCCGCCAATAGTCTTTTTTATTACCGCCGTAAAAATTGCTGTTTTCAAGAACAGATAAACCGTGTTCCCGGCATATCTCATCCGATACACGGCGAAGTTCCTTGTGGTCGCCGATTTTGTTTTGAAATTTTGTACCGTCCTTAAATGAAACGGGATTCACAACAAAATGACAATGCAGATTATCTGTATTCAAATGAACGGTCACCAACACTTGATATTTATCGCCCCACATCTTTCGGGCGGTAGCTTTTCCGATTTCAAAGGCTTGCTCCGGTGTGACTTCGCCTTCACGGAAACTCTGAATCCCGTGATACCCGACAACCTTACCACGAATCCCGAACCGTCGCTGCACGGCAATCATTTCGGCATAGGCGTTTTGCTTTGAGCAGTTAATGCCGCCAACATACATTTTACGGTCGGTCTTATTATCGTTCTCGGCGTAAGAAAGCGCCGCATACAAATCATCGTCAAGATATTCTCTTGCGGTGGTCTTGTCGGGATTGTCGGCATAGTCAAGCGTTGCTTTCAAATTCTTGTAAATAGGCCAGAAGCCTGTAACAGCCACAATACATCACCCCTTTCCCGGCAGCAGAAAAGTTGCTGTAATTGCTTTCAGTACATCACCGATTTCCTTGTCCAATTCCGGTGAACTCGCTTTATCTGCAAGTTCACCGAGCTTTTCAAAACAAAGAAAAAGAGTGTCGGGTGGAATGCTTCTCGGCTCGTACCCCAACGCTCTTTGCTTTACATATTCAGTTGTACTCAGCCCGCACGTTCGGGCTTTTGACTGTATTTTCTCTTTTTCTTTTGCCGTGACACGCACGGCGATTCGTATATCTTTCATATACATTATTCCTTCTTTCGTTCTTTTTCCAAGGGGCTTGGGGGACGGAGTCCCTCAAAGAGTAAATCAGCCTCTTGGGGCGGATTTTGATTGGGAGTTTGGCACACAAAGTCCCTGCTTGTTACGGTGTAAGACACACACCATATGTGGTATTCGTCTGTTTTTCTGTGGCTTGCACCGTGAGGGAGCGACCTCATACAATTATTGTTTGTGCAAATCTTTCGATTGGTTCTGCTATTGGTTGATATTGGCATCACTTTTATTGTGATTACCGTCAGTTTTGAAAACTAGTGGAGTCATTGGTTTTAGTGGGGGCAATTCCTTTGGGTATTGCCATCACAGTACCGTCAAAAGCAGGAAGCAGTGACATCTTAGAAGCTGTCAAGAAAATCGAGTACCGCTTCTTCGCTGTCGTCGTTTTTTTCCTTTTCGGAAGGTGTTTGTGCAACGGGCTGTTGCACAAGTTGTAATAAGCCGCTAAGAGGGTTTGTTTTTGCCGTTTCCTCTCGGATGGTGGATATAACCCTTTCGAGGAAAGCTTCTTCGGTTGCAGTTCTTTCTGACAGCTCCATATATCCGCAGATAGCAGAAATGACCGCCTTGCTGTATGAAACCTCTGCACCTTGCAGATATTCATAAGCCTTGCGGTCATTTTCTTTACTCAGATTAAAGCGTACTTTTACATTCTTAATGCTCATACCGCACCACCGTTTCTGTTAAGGGAAACGAGTGCCATATACTCATATCCCTTTGCGGTGGCACAAATATCCTCGTTGATGATAACTCGGCTTGCATCGTAATCGGCAAAGTTACGGATAAGGCAACCACCGCCGCCGACCACATATAGTTTCATCAGTTTGGGATCGTATTCGTGTTCACGCAGACGGTGGAAGATACCGGCGGTGTATTCTTTTGCGGTTTTGATAACCGTTTCAAGATACTGCCCGTCAATATCTGCTGTGCCTTTCTTGAGAATTTCTGTGATTATCGCATCATCGATGATTGTATGATAGTGCTTCATCATCTGCTCACGGATAAGCAGAGCGCATTGATGGGTGCCGTACTTCTCGGTAAACATACGCTGGGCATCAGGTTTCTTGTTTACAATCCGAAGCAGGTTCATTGTACCGTTGCCAATATCGCAGAGCATATTGACACCCTTAAAATCACCAAGGTTTTCGGCAACAGCAGCGAACCCCTGCGGATAGATTTATGCACCGACAATTTTAATGCGGTAATCGGTGTTACGGAAAGAAAATTCAACATCGCTGTGTTGAAGCAGATATTTCTTAAACTCAGCCTTTTGCTCACGTACCCAAGTTAAGGGTAGTCCTGCGGCGATAAATACAGAAGCCTCGGTGAGGCGTTCTCTCCGTAACTCCCGTGCGATAGCGGCAAGGGTGAGTACATAATAGTCCTCGTCAGTAAACTTGTCTGCCGTAAATTCCTTATGACCGACGCCGATGGAATAGTATTTGCCGTTCCATTGGAGCAGGTCGCTGACAAAGGTGGGTTCGGTATCGCTTTTCATTACTCCGGTGGGAAAGCAGCAGTTCGCCGTTTTCATATTCCCGTAGCCGTGGTCGATACCGATAACGTACATTTCATTAAATTTTCTCATAATTTCATTTCTCCTTTTCTTACTTCAATTTGTTGTGCTTTTTGATTTGTTCGTACAGCTCTTTATCGGCGAGTAATACTGCTTTTTTGAAGTAGTTGCAGTAAATCCCGTAGATAGAGATAAGCTGCACGCAGCGGTGTGCTTCGCCGTCGTCAAGCAGAATGCAGTTGCCGTCCTTATCACAGTTGGCGCACAGCGAATTAACAAGACGGTGAACCTTTTCCGCCTGCTTGGTTGTAATCTTCATCATAGACCTTTCCTCCTTTCGTTTTCGGGCAACAAAAAAGCCGCCGGTTTCCCGACGGCAATGCCCGTGTATTTTGTGAGGTTTTCGCTCCCTCACTTATATTAATGCATTAAAATTTCGGTTGCTGAAATAATGAGATAACAGATATAAAATCAAAAGCGTAACAAGTATAAACCCTTGTAAATACTGCGTTTTTATGATATAATGATAAAAAAGATAAACTTTGATAACAAGAATCTTTACAAAAACTTTTGAAAAATATTTTTTCGTCCTGTCAGACTAAAGGAAGTTTTATGGGACACTTCTTTTGATAGAATTAGTACGGGGGTACAGCGGAATATGGATAAAATCAGCTTTTTCAGCGCCGATTATCGTGACGGCAGAGTGCATATCGGCGGCAAGAGCTATCCTGCGGGGACTTTTGCGGCGCACCTGCTGAATCAGTATTACGAAAATGACACCGCCGCCCGTATTGGCGTTTTCACAACGGATAATTGGCAGCTTGAAAAGATGTTGCGGCTTGGGGATTTGAAAGTCAGCGACTATGTGAACGCCGGAGAAAGAATGGTAAATATCTTTACTGCACTTCCGTGGCTGAAGCCATTTGATATGCTCGGCACAGATGATGAACATAACAGAATAGCAACGTTGTTTTCTGAAGAAAACGGACATATCATAAGCGAATATTTTTCCCGTCGTGCAAAGATCGGTCAAATGGATGTGGGGCAAATAGTGTTTCCCAACTTACCGAAAGAATATGAAAAAGACTTCTTTGACCGTACTGAAGCTCTGCTTGGCGAAGTCAATGCTACACTCAGTTTCTACGATACTTTGAGTGCCGACATTCGCAATTCTTTTGAAAAGCTTAGAGTTTTCGTGAGCCGTGTAAATGAAGCTGACCGATTTGACGAGGAACATTTGCTCCCCATAGCATTAGAAGTATTCGGCTCTGTGCCGTTTCCCGTGACAACGGAATATGTACCGATCAAGAAAGCCAGCCGCAGTAAAACGGCTACTCTTGCACGCAGGCTTTATTTCGACAGCTATTACAGCTTTGTGATGACCGACTTCTTTGAAGGCTTACATTACGGTCATTATCCAAGGAGGTGCGATATCTGCAAAAAATATTTCCTTATGACCTCTGCGGCAAGGCAAAAGTATTGTACAGGTTATGCGCCGTTTAAGCTCAAGGGCAAAGCCATTACCTGCCGGAAATACGCCGCAAGAATCAACCGTAAAGAATTAGCGGCGGGCAATCCTGTTATCCGCATCTATAAAAACCGCTGCTCTGTGCTCCGAATGGAAAGAAAACGAGGTACTGTCACAGAAGAATTTGCCTCCACAGCGCTTGATCTTGCAAAAGAGCGTATGCAGCGTGCAAAAGAGGATGCCGAATATGCCAACAGTCAGTATGAGTCGGATATGAGCCGTGAAAAGCTCTACGCCGAAGTCGATAAGCAGTTAAAATAACGGTAAGTATCACAGAACGGAGGTGAGTGCCGTGACAGAAATTTATATAGATAAAGCAGATTTAAATATGTATCAATTGAAGACGGCACCGCCGAAATGGGATTTGCAGGAATATCTTGTAACCTATCTGAAAGAGAAAGATAACCGCTATCTTGCTTGGTTTCTGCACTATTATGAAAAAACGCTTAACAACAATGTGCAGGAATATATGCGAAAGCTCTTTATGCCGGAGCATTTTGCGGATATGAAACAGGCATATATTGCCGGACTGCTCAAAGCATTAAAAAACTACGATATTAAGCAAGGCGTGCCGTTTACCTCGTTCAAGGAACGGTATGTGGAACGGGAGATACTGGACTATGTGCGCTCTATGCGTACAGGCTTCACAGCACAAAGCATCGCAGAATATGCCAAGTTCCGTAAAGCAATGGCGATATGGTACAAATACGAGCGTGATTATTCAGATGAAACACTGATAAAGGTTGCAGGCGAGCTTGAGGAAACCGTTGAAAACACTAAAAAAATATTACTCGGCGGTCTGCTCAATGAAAACCGGGTGGATTTGTATCGGCAATACACAGACGATGACGGTGAAGAATGCACAGAGGAGGCACATTTCGACGGTACCTCTGACACTTATATGCTGTTTATGAAAAATGAGCTGTATACCCGACTGTGGGAAGCATACGAAAAACTGGAGTATACCGAACGGAAAATGTTATTTCAAAGACTCGGTTTTTGCTTTGAATGCCATAGTCTGTTTTATATGGATCATAACGATTTGGACGAATACGGCGAGCCGAAAAAGAAGCCAATCAAGAAGATGATGTATACGGATATTGCTACCGACCACGAATACAGCTCAGCAAATACGGCTCATAACAAGTGTGAAAAGGCGCTGGAGAAATTAAGAAAAGCAATAAAAGATTTAATATAAATTAGCAAAAAGCGGCGGCAGGAAGATTCTATTCTTTCTGTCGCCGCTTTCCATTTTGGTAGGTATGTTCCGCTAATTTAGGCTTTATTTTTTCTTAACAGTAATCAATGAGGTCTTTTTCACGTTTTTATTTCTCCTGTGCTAATCTATAATTGTCATAGATAGTTCGAAACAGTGCTTAAATGCACTATTTCGCCCCCCAAATCTTTGATTTGGGAGCAAATTTTCAAAGAAAATTTGACTATGCCCATTGCAATGAATATCGAGTGAATTCATTATAAGCGTAAGGAGGGATTAAATATGTCAGCCATATTTAAAGCTATACACGAATTTGATAAGCGCATTGAAGTACGAGCGGAGCATTTCGCATTCAAGCATCCGTATCTGTCCTTTTTTGCGGTATTTATCGGTATGCCGATTTGTGTTCTCGCTGCCGTGTTTTTCTTCACCGTAATTATTACGGTTCCGATTGCTTTGATTTTCGGATGGCTGTAAGCGTCTTAATATAGTTTTAATGTGCTGTATATTCTGCTAATCCCGATTTAATCTTTTTGCTGTTAAAATATCAAACAAGGAGGTAAGACTATGAATATTATAATCGGATTTATCGGTCTTTGTGCTGCGGCACTGCTAATCTACTATGTTTACATACTGATGAAAGGGGATGAGCAAAAATGAGTGCGGTAATACAATACATACTCTATCTTGCCGTTCTTATTGTTTTGGCGATTCCGCTCGGCGCTTATATCAAGAAAGTAATGAACGGAGAGAAAACCTTTCTTTCCAAAATTCTAACGCCCTGTGAAAACGCTGTGTATAAGGTTATGCGCATCAAAAAAGACGAGCAAATGAACTGGAAAAAATATGCCGTTTCCGTTCTGATTTTTTCAGGCATCGGACTTATTTTTCTGTTTTTGCTTCAGATTTTGCAGGGAGTTCTTCCCGGAAATCCGCAGGGGATTTCGGGTGTAAAATGGGATTTGTCCTTTAATACCGCAGCCAGTTTCGTAACCAATACAAACTGGCAGGCATACAGCGGCGAGTCCACATTAAGCTATCTGACCCAAGCGCTCGGACTTACCGTGCAGAACTTTGTTTCCGCAGCCACGGGTATTGCCGTGCTGTTTGCCCTGATACGGGGATTTATAAAAGTAAAAGCCGATGGATTAGGCAGCTTTTGGGTTGATATAACAAGAATCGTCATTCATATTTTGATTCCGCTGAATCTTGTCATCTCCCTTTGCCTTGTGGGCGGCGGCGTGATTCAGAACCTGAAAGGCGCTGAAACCGTATCGCTCGTTGAACCGATTGCGGTAAGCGCAGACGGCGAAATTCTTGAAAACGCCGAAATTGACCTTGATACAAATACCGTAACAGTTGACGGCAAAAAAATAGAAGACGCCGAAATTGTTACCGAACAGTTTGTACCTATGGGTCCTGCGGCAAGCCAGGTCGCCATTAAGCAAACGGGTACAAACGGCGGCGGTTATATGGGCGTTAACTCCGCTCATCCGCTCGAAAACCCGAACGCTTTTACAAATTTGATTGAAATGCTTTCAATTTTGCTTATTCCTGCGGCGCTGTGCTTTACCTTTGGCAAGGCGGTAAAGAATAAAAAACAGGGCGTTGCAATCTTTATGGCGATGTTTATATGCCTTGCGCTGGCGCTGGGCACGATTGCCGTCAGCGAACAGGTTGCGACGCCGCAACTTGCACAGGATGGTGTCAACGTCTCAATGACCGACCAGGCGGGCGGCAATATGGAAGGTAAGGAAACCCGATTCGGTATTGCAACATCCTCTACTTGGGCGGCATTTACAACGGCGGCTTCCAACGGCTCTGTAAACTCCATGCACGACAGTTACACACCGCTCGGCGGTATGGTGACAATGCTCCTGATGCAGCTCGGCGAGGTTATCTTCGGCGGCGTTGGCTGCGGTCTTTACGGTATGCTTGCCTTTGCCATTCTGACGGTATTTATAGCCGGACTTATGGTCGGCAGAACGCCGGAGTTTTTAGGCAAAAAGATTGAGCCTTATGAAATGAAATGGTCTGTGCTTGTTTGCCTTGCAACGCCGATTGCTATTCTTATCGGCAGCGGACTTGCGGCGGTCGTTCCGAGTGTGGCGGACAGCCTAAACAACGGCGGAGCGCACGGCTTTTCCGAAATACTGTACACATATTCTTCCTGCGGCGGTAACAACGGCTCTGCCTTTGCCGGCTTTAATGCAAACACCGTATTTTTGAATGTTTCGCTCGGTCTTGTCATGCTGTTTGCCCGTTTCCTTCCGATCATAGGAACACTGGCGATTGCGGGCAGTCTTGCCGGCAAAAAGAAGATTGCAACAAGCGCAGGTACACTTTCCACAACAAACGGTATGTTTGTATTCCTGCTGATTTTAATCGTCCTTATTATAGGCGCACTCAGTTTCTTCCCGGCGTTGGCGTTAGGACCGCTCGCTGAATTTTTCAGTAATGTTATTTAAGGAGGCACTGTTATGGCATCAAATAATAAAAGTGCTTTTGCCGATAAAAAGATGCTCGGCAGAGCCATAAAAGATTCATTTGTAAAACTAAATCCCAAAACACAGGTGCAAAACCCCGTTATGCTTTTGGTATATATTTCGGCGATCCTCACAAGCGGACTGTGGATTGTATCCCTATTCGGACTAAAGGACGCTTCAAGCGGATATACCTTGGCAATCGCAGTTATTCTGTGGTTTACCTGTATTTTTGCCAATTTTGCCGAAGCGATTGCCGAGGGCAGAGGCAAGGCGCAGGCGGACGCTCTGAGAGCTTCAAAAAAAGATGTGGAGGCACACAAGATACCCTCTGCCGATAAGAAAGAACAGATAACCGCTGTTTCTTCCGCGTTGCTTAAAAAAGGCGACATTGTCATTGTGAAAGCAGGAGAGCAAATTCCGGGCGACGGTGAGGTTATTGAGGGAGCCGCTTCCGTAGACGAAAGCGCTATCACAGGCGAATCCGCACCCGTTATCCGTGAGGCAGGCGGCGACAGAAGCGCAGTAACTGGCGGTACTACCGTACTTTCCGATTGGATCGTTGTGCGGATAACAAGCGAAGCGGGCGAAAGCTTCCTTGATAAAATGATTGCCATGGTCGAGGGCGCTTCCCGTAAAAAGACGCCAAACGAAATCGCATTGCAGATTTTTCTTGTCGCCCTTTCCATTATCTTTATTCTTGTTACGGTATCGCTTTATACCTACTCCATATTCTCGGCAAAACAGGCGGGAATTGATAACCCCACCTCTGTTACTACCTTGGTAGCGTTGCTTGTCTGCCTTGCCCCTACCACCATCGGCGCATTGCTTTCCGCTATCGGTATTGCGGGAATGAGCAGACTGAACCAAGCAAATGTACTTGCTATGAGCGGAAGAGCTATTGAAGCCGCAGGCGATGTGGATATATTGATGCTTGATAAAACCGGAACAATTACGCTCGGTAACCGCAAGGCGAACGCATTTATTCCCGTAGACGGTGTAAGTGAACAAGATCTTGCCGATGCGGCACAGCTATCCTCTCTTGCCGATGAAACGCCCGAAGGCAGAAGCGTGGTTATTCTCGCAAAAGAAAAATTCAATATTCGCGGCAGAGAGCTTTCCGACAAGAACATGACATTTATTCCCTTTACGGCGAAAACCCGTATGAGCGGCGTTGATTATGACGGCAACGAAATCCGCAAGGGGGCCGCCGATACCATGGAAAAATATGTAACCGAAAGCGGCGGAATTTATTCGGAGGAATGTGACCGAATCGTTAAAGAGATTGCGAACAAAGGCGGAACTCCCCTTGTTGTAGCGAAAAATCATAAGATTTTAGGCGTTATTCATCTGAAAGACATTATCAAGCAGGGCGTTAAAGAGAAGTTCGCGGATCTTCGTAAAATGGGTATAAAAACCATTATGATTACAGGCGATAACCCGATGACCGCCGCCGCCATTGCGGCAGAAGCGGGCGTGGATGATTTCCTTGCCGAAGCAACTCCCGAAGGCAAGCTTCAAATGATACGCGATTTTCAGAGCAAAGGACACCTTGTGGCAATGACGGGCGACGGCACGAACGACGCACCCGCACTTGCACAGGCTGATGTGGCGGTTGCGATGAACACCGGCACACAGGCGGCAAAGGAAGCGGGAAATATGGTTGATCTTGATTCGTCACCGACAAAGCTTATTGATATCGTCCGTATCGGTAAACAGCTTTTGATGACAAGAGGCAGTCTGACCACCTTCTCCATAGCGAACGATGTAGCAAAGTATTTCGCCATTATTCCCGCCTTGTTTATGGGACTGTATCCGGGTCTTTCGGCACTTAACATTATGGGACTTCATTCCCCGCAAAGCGCTGTTTTATCGGCAATCATCTACAATGCACTGATTATTATTGCGCTGATTCCGCTGGCGCTCAAAGGTGTGAAATACCGTGAGGTTCCCGCAGGCAAGCTTTTGTCCCGCAATCTGTTAATTTACGGTCTCGGCGGTTTGGCGGCACCCTTCATCTTCGTTAAGCTGATTGATATGCTGCTTGTACTGTTCGGCTTGGCATAAGGAGGTTTTATAATGAAAACATTAAAAAATGTACTGCCGAGAGCGGCAATAATTTTTCTTATATTCACATTGCTCTGCGGCGTGGTTTATACGGGTGTCGTTACAGGGTTTGCGCAGCTTATTTTCCCCGACAAAGCAAACGGGAGTATTATTGAGGTTGACGGAAAAAAGTACGGTTGTGAGCTGCTCGGTCAGCAGTATACGGATGACGGACATATGTGGGGGCGCATTATGAATATTGATGTTTCAACCTACAAGGACGAAAACGGAAAAACTCTGATGTATGCCGCACCGTCCAACCTTTCCCCGGCAAGCGAAGAATATGAGGCTTTGGTGAAAGAGCGTGTGGAAAAACTGCGGGAGGCCAATCCCGACATGAACGAAACAGCAATCCCCGTTGATCTTGTGACCTGCTCGGGCAGCGGACTTGATCCCCATATTTCCCCGGCGGCAGCGGAGTATCAGGTAGCACGCATTGCAAAGGCAAATGATATGACCGAAGATGAAGTGCGTGAGATCATCCAAAACTGCACCGACGGACGATTCCTTGGCATCTTTGGTGAAGAGACTGTCAATGTGCTGGAAGTCAATCTGATGCTGGACGGTATTCTGGAGAAGTGAAATGAACATAGCTAAAATCATGATTCCCAAAATCTCCACTGTATTTCTTTATGAAAAGGATACGATTCGTCAGGGATTGGAACGGTTTATGGTACATGGCTATACCGCTGTCCCGGTACTGAATGATCAGGAACAGTATATTGGAAGCGTGACGGAGGGAGATTTCCTCCGCCACCTTCTTGCTTGCCAGACAACAGACTTGAAAGTACAGGAGGGATACCGACTTGGCAGCATTGTTCGCAGAGATTTTTGCCCTGCGTTACAAATAGATGCAGATTCCGAGCAGGTTGTAACTGCAATGCTGAATCAGAATTTTGTCCCCATCGTTGATGGCCGGAATGCTCTATGCGGGATTCTGACAAGGAAACGGCTGATTGAATTTCTGGCACAAGCTCGTGATAAAAAAGAATAAGTCCTGCATCTTTAGACGGCCTTAATGCAGATACGCATTCTCTTTTACCTTCTTTACTCCCTTTGATTTATGATTAAGGGCACATAAAGGGGTATAAAGGAGGATTGCAGTTATGGGAGTAATGTTGTTAAAAAGGAAGTTGACTTCGTTTCAAATTATCATCCTCGGGTTTTCCGGTGTGATCCTTTTCGGCACCTTCCTTTTAATGTTGCCGTTTTCCAGCCGCAGCGGACTGGCAACGCCTTTCTCGGATGCATTGTTTACTTCTACCTCAGCAGTTTGTGTAACCGGACTCATTATACATGATACGGCAACATACTGGTCGGCCTTCGGCCAGCTTGTCATTTTACTGCTGATTCAGATTGGAGGCATGGGGGTTATTACCGTAGCCGCATCCTTTGCAATGATTTCCGGGCGGAAGATTTCTTTGATGCAGCGCAGTACCATGCAGGAGGCGATTTCAGCGCCAAAGGTAGGGGGAATCGTTCGCCTGACTGGCTTTATCGTCAGGGTGACACTGGTGATGGAACTGCTGTGTGCAGCCGTGATGGCGCCGGTGTTTTGCCGTGATTTCGGGAAAAAGGGACTTTGGATGGCGCTGTTTCATTCCGTGTCCGCTTTTTGCAACGCAGGCTTTGATCTGTTGGGTGTGCGCACTCCCTTTTCCTCCCTGACCAGCTATGCAGCAAATCCAGTCATAAACTTTACTATTATGTTCTTAATTGTGTTTGGCGGCATCGGCTTTCTGACTTGGGATGATATTCGGACAAATCGATTGCATTTGCGCAAATATCGGATGCAGAGCAAGGTGATTCTTTGTACCACAGCGGTTTTATTGATTGTTCCGGCAATGTACTTTTATTTTTTTGAGTTTGATGATCTCACGCGAAAGGAACGGCTTTTATCTTCTCTTTTTCAAGCCGTGACACCACGAACGGCGGGTTTTAATACGGTGGATTTAACTGATTTGAGTGAGGCCGGACAATTTATCACCATTGCGCTGATGCTGATCGGCGGTAGTCCCGGGTCTACCGCAGGCGGTTTGAAAACAACGACCATTGCTGTTTTGCTTACTACTGCAATTTCCACCTTTCGGCGCAGAGAAAATGCAAACCTCTTTGGACGTCGCATCGATGATGATGTCGTAAAAAACGCAGCGACAATTTCGCTAATGTATATTACGCTATGTTGTACCGGTGGCCTTATCATCAGCGTTTCCGAAGGACTTCCCATGCTTACCTGCCTTTTTGAAACTGCCTCGGCTGTTGGCACAGTCGGCCTGTCTCTGGGGATTACACCGGAACTGAATCTGCTCTCACGGAGTGTTTTGATTCTGCTGATGTTTTTTGGGCGAGTAGGTGGCCTTACATTGATTTTTGCGGCCTTGTCCAGTGCACAAAAGAAAGTTTCAAAACTACCAAAGGAAAAAATAACAGTAGGATAAAGGAGACATTATGAAATCAATTCTTCTAATTGGTCTGGGGCGATTTGGAAAGCATATTGCCCTGCACTTAAATCATTTGGGTCATCAGGTGATGGCGGTAGATACTTCGGAGGAACGTGTAGAGGCTGTTCTGCCCCTTGTTACCAACGCACAGATTGGAGACAGTACGAATGCCGATTTCTTGGAATCTCTCGGTGTTCGCAACTATGATGTATGCATTGTGGCCATCGGCAACAACTTTCAAAGTTCATTGGAAACAACTTCTCTGCTCAGTGAATTAGGAGCGAGGTTTGTAGTTTCCAGAGCTGCAACCGATGTTCAGGAAAAGTTTTTGCTGCGTAACGGTGCAAACGAAGTAGTCTACCCGGAAAAACAGCTTGCAAAGTGGACAGCAATCCGTTACAGTGCGGATCACATTCTCGATTACATAGAACTGGATGAAAATCATGCCATGTTTGAGATTCCCATTCCCAAAGATTGGGCGGACCATTCGATTGGAGAGCTCGATATTCGTAAAAAATTCAACATTAACATTATGGGAATCAAGAAAAGCGGCAAGCTGGAGTTATCTATTTCTTCAGACACAGTGCTGAAAGCAGGAGATACCATGTTGGCGTTGGGAAGTAACAGAAATTTGCAAAGGTGCTTTCATACTTGATTTTAAGAAAAATCAAAGGAATTGGGGGGTGAATCCATGCAGGATGTTATTTTACTTGTAAGTACATCAGCCATATTTATTTTTGGGTATTTTCTGATGAAAAAACTGGATGTTTTTCTGGAAAACAATTGGAATAGACAAGAAACTGCTCTGACTTACGGCGAAAACAGCTTGCGAATCGGTTTTTCCAACCCATTAATGGCAGGCGGTCTCGCAGATGCTTTCGAGACTTACGGAAAGCAGCATCCAGATGTCTCTATCCATATTTTCAGCGGAGAAGAAAGTGAATTGTGCAGAGAACTGGAAACACACAAATTGGACATAATTTTTTTACCAGAGAATACAGACATATCGGAAAAAACTCATTATAATACACGGTTGGTGCGTCTTCGTTGCGCCCCGGTTGTGATGGAATATGCTGACTTGCCCATTGAGCCGATTACCCAGAATCAAATCACACAAATAGCACTATGGAGGGATTCCAAAAAATCACCTGTCGTCGATTTTTTCATTGGATGTCTGAACAAATTTGCCGTGGATCAGTCGCAGATGTAGGTTTTGACGTTGTGTGTTATAATATTGAAAAAGGGAATCGCTTTTACTTGAGTGACAGATAGGAGGGTTAAAATGGAACTGCCAAGACAAGATCCGGATCAGCTTCTTCATGCGATCCGTAACGATGCATCCACTAAGAAAAGCGGAAAACTCAAAATCTTTTTCGGTTATGCCGCAGGTGTCGGAAAGACCTATGCCATGCTTCAGGCGGCTCATCAGGCTAAGGAGCGTGGCATCGATGTGGTTGCTGGATACATAGAACCCCATGCCCGACCCCAGACGATGGCACTTCTGGACGGCTTGGAGCAGCTTCCTGTGAAACAAGTTGCTTACGAAGGAATGACCCTTCGTGAATTTGATCTTGATGCTGCGCTCAAGCGAAATCCCCAGCTCATACTGGTGGATGAGTTGGCCCATACCAACGCCGAAAGCAGTCGGCACACGAAGCGGTATCAGGATATTCAGGAACTGCTAAATACTGGAATTGATGTCTATACGACTGTAAATGTCCAACATATCGAGAGTCTCAACGATACAGTAGCCTCTATCACCGGAATTCTTGTGCGGGAGCGCATTCCGGATTCCACCTTTGATCAAGCAGATCAGGTAGAACTGGTGGATATTGAGCCTGCGGAGTTGCTGGAACGACTGGCAAGTGGAAATGTGTACCGGGAAGATCAGGCGCAGCGGGCAACAGTTAATTTTTTCACGCTGGAAAATCTCACCGCATTGCGGGAAATCGCCCTCCGTCGGTGCGCTGACCGGGTGAACTTGCTGACGGAAAGCGCCAGAGTACAGAGCCGAGGCGATTACCATACAGACGAGCGCATTCTGGCATGTCTTTCCTCGTCGCCATCCAACGCAAAAATCATTCGGACTGCTGCAAGGATGGCAAGAGCCTTTCGGGGAACATTTACCGCTCTTTATGTGGAAACGCCAAATACAGCGGCGATGAGTGACGATGATAAAAAGCGTTTGCAGGATAATAAGCGTCTGGCCCAGCAACTTGGCGCTGCGATTGAGACAAGTTATGGCGATGACGTGCCTTATCAGATTGCGGAATTTGCCCGTCTTTCCGGCATCTCAAAAATCGTAATTGGACGAAGTACCATTGCACGAAAGAATATTTTCAGCAAGCCCACCTTGACGGAACGCCTGATTTCCAGCGCACCTAATCTGGATATTCATGTGATACCGGATGCCAGCACAGGAACCAGCTATCAGGAAAAAAAGAGTAAGGCGCAGGCAGATGCGATGCCCCTGCGTGATGTTCTGAAGAGTATAGTCGTATTGCTGGCAGCTACACTAATTGGCTGTGGCTTTGACGCTCTTGGGTTCACGGAGAGTAATATTATCGCAGTTTACATATTAGGCGTACTTGTGGCCGCTGTAATCACAACCAACCGACTGTGCGGGATTCTGACCTCGGTTGTCAGTGTGCTGGTTTTCAATTTCTTTTTTACCACTCCGAGACTGACATTCCATTTTGACGATCCGAACTATATTGTTACCTTTACCATTATGTTTATAGTAACGCTGCTTTCCGGATCTCTCGCTACCCGGCTGAAAGAAAATGCGAAACAATCTGCCCATACAGCTTACCGTACAAAGATTCTTTTTGAAACCAACCAGCTTCTGCAAAAAGAGCAGGATGAGAATGCGGTAATCACCGCTACGGCAGGGCAGCTCATGAAGCTGCTGAAAAAAGATATTGTCGTCTACCTGTCTGATGGTAAAGAACTTGCCACCCCTAACGTTTTTCGTGCTGTTAATAGCATTCAGGAAGATTTAATTTCTGAGAACGAGAAAGCAGTCGCCGATTGGGTCTTCCGAAACAATAAACACGCCGGTGCCACAACAGATACATTATCCAGTGCAAAGTGTTTATACCTTGCGATTCGGGTCAACCAGCATGTATATGGAGTGGCTGGTATTGCAGTGAACGGTATTCCGCTGGACTCTTTCGAAAACAGCGTACTCCTCTCTATTCTGGGCGAGTGCGCTTTGGCACTTGAAAACATCAAAAACGCCAAAGAAAAAGAGGAAGCGGCTGTTCTGGCGCAAAATGAACAGCTTCGTGCTAACCTGCTGCGGGCAATCTCTCATGATCTTCGAACCCCTTTGACAGCGATTTCTGGCAGCGCAGACAATTTGCTTGCAAATTATAAAAAGATGGATGATGCATTGCGGGAGCAGACCTTTACCGATATTTATGACGATTCCATGTGGCTGATCAATCTCGTTGAAAACCTGTTGGCAGTCACACGAATTGAGGGCGGACAGGTCAATCTAACTCGGAGTATCGAACTCATGGATGAGGTCGTTTCTGAAGCACTGAAGCACATCAACAGAAAGAGTAAAGAACACACCATTCGTGTGACCAGCGGGAATGACTTTATCCTTGCCCACATTGATGCGAAGCTGATCGTTCAGGTGATTATCAATTTGGTTGACAACGCCATCAAATATACCCCTGTCGGTTCAGTAATTGAAATACATACCGATCAAAAAGAGCAATGGGTCACGGTTTCCGTTTCCGACAACGGCCCTGGAATTCCCGATGAGCAGAAACCCCGTATTTTCGATATGTTTTATAGTGGGGCCAATAAAGTGGTCGACAGCCGCAGAAGCCTTGGATTGGGGCTGTCCCTCTGTAAGTCCATTGTGACCGCCCACGGCGGCACGATTTCCGTATCAGACAATCAGCCAAATGGCACTGTGTTCACATTTACATTACCCGCCGGGAAGGTAGAACTTCATGAATAAACCTTTGATCTTAGTGGTTGAGGATGACCCATCTATACGAAATCTCATTACAACCACATTGAAAACAAATGATTATCGTTATGTGGTAGCGCCCAGTGGCTCGACAGCCATTATGGAGGCCACATCGCACAATCCTGAAATCATCTTGCTGGATTTGGGCTTGCCGGATATGGATGGCGTTCAAGTCATTCAAACGGTACGCTCCTGGTCCAATGCCCCCATCATTGTAATTAGCGCCAGAAGTGAAGATAATGACAAGATTCATGCATTGGATGCCGGAGCTGACGATTATCTGACAAAACCTTTTTCTGTTGAAGAATTATTGGCTCGACTTCGGGTGACGCAGCGAAGACTCTCTCTGATGACGGCAGAGATGTTTACTGCCAGTTCTGTATTTGTGAATGGTAAGTTGAAAGTGGATTATGTCGGGGGATGCGCTTATCTGGATGAAAACGAACTTCACCTGACACCCATGGAGTATAAGCTGTTGTGTCTGCTGTCCAAGAATGTCGGCAAGGTACTGACCCATACCTTTATCACACAAAATATCTGGGGCCGCAGTTGGGATAACGATGTGGCTTCCCTGCGGGTATTTATGGCAACACTGCGGAAAAAGCTGGAGCCAACAGAGGAGTCCCCGCAATACATCCAAACACATATTGGTGTGGGCTATCGTATGATAAAAGTAAATTAATGATATGAGGTCGGCCAGTGTTCGCACATGGCCGGCCTCGCTAATTGTGTTATGACAATTTCTCTTGTCCGTAAAAAATGTTGCATCTAATCGTAGCTTAACGTTCAAAGTCGATTCGTTTTTTCTTTGATTTGGGGGGAGTGTGTTCGGACTGAATTTTCTGCTGTTGCGCTCGTTTCAGCTTTTGTACGGCCTGTTCGTCTGCATATTCGTGAAGCAACCCGGATGCCTTTCGTTTGCTGTCGAGCATAGCAAGCGGGCGGTACTTATCCCCGTAAGCACGCTGTAGCTGTTCGACGGCATTTAGCTCCTTTTCAGGACGGATGGCCTGCCGTGCATCGTGCAACTCCACCGGGTCAAGATCCACGGCCTGCGCTTTCAGCTCGGCATATTCAGCCAGAACCTTATCTAATTCAGCAGCGTATTTTTGCTCCTGTGCCTCCAGCCTTTTCAGACCGGACTCCATGATGGCAATATCCTTGCGGAACGCCTCTGCGCCTGCATCCTCCGCATACTCAAATTTTTGCAAAAGGAGCGCCTTTTCGGAACGCAGTTCTTCCAAATCCTCTATCAGCTCGGCAATGCGGACAGTCAGCGCCTTGTGGCGTTTCACATGGTATATTGGCAATTCCTTTTTCTCAGCAACCAGCGCTTTGCGCTCCTTGCTCTTTTCCTTGATCTGCTGCACCAGACCGGTGTAACGCTCCAGCTCTGGCCTCCATACGGCGAGGGATTCTTGAATATGCGATTTGCCACCGCGAATATGGGAGAGCTGATAACAGAAGATCAGCACCTGGCTGCGCAGTTTCTCCAGCCCCTCCGCAATGGCCGGTACAGTGCGGGCGACCAGTGCGGCCAGTTTTTTGATTTCAGCTTTCAGCTCCCGCAGCAGCGCATTGTCTGCCTTGATTTGTCGATTGATTTCACAGCGGTCAGAGATAATTCCCTTGCGCTCCAACGCCTGCGCTGTTACGCCCTCGTGGATGGTGGGAATCTCATCCAGACCCCGTGCAGCGTTGCTTCGATGGTCAATGCGTTCCTCCCGCCCGGCGCGTTCCAGATAGCGATTGGACACATCTGCCCATGCCTCCCGCCATGCTGTAAGCTGTTCTTCGCTGTTCCAGCGCTCGGAGATAGGATTTTGCCTGCCGTAACGGGTGCTTTTGGGATGCTTGTCAGCCCGGACAAGCCCCTGCGTCTCGGCAGCGGATGGCGTCATATACACCTTCTTTTTGCCGACCTTGTATGGATATTGCTTCTCCCAACCTTCGTTCTGCGCCAACTTGAACTCGGCAGCGGTGAAGCCCCGTTCCTCACCGTTTTTCATGCAGAGGTATTCCTTCTCGGTCTTGTACTGCCAGTGTCCCTGCCCATCCAACGGGCGCACCGTCAAGAGAATGTGGGCATGAGGGTTGTGACCGTCGGTGTCGTGGATGGCTGCGTCGGCGCACATTCCATCGGCCACAAACTGCTCCCGGATAAAGTCTTGCAGCA
>ERZ772872.657-NODE-657-length-34441-cov-4.200721_pt1 | contig 34441 bp, 25 predicted proteins | sample MGYA00512132_ERZ772872 | MGnify/ENA primary metagenome ERZ772872 (study PRJEB29015, sample SAMEA2737724) | human gut metagenome | biome: human gut; feature: human-associated habitat; material: faeces | place: China | collected 2012 ...
TGATCAGTCTGTCTGCGTATTTGCTCATCTTGAAGAAATATGCTTCTTCTTTTGCCGGCGTAACCGGGCGTCCGCAGTCCGGGCATTTTCCGTCTACGAGCTGGGACTCGGTGAAGAAGGATTCACACGGTGTACAGTAAAGACCTTCGTAATATCCTTTGTAGATATCTCCCTGATCGTACAGTTTTTTGAAGATTTTCTGTACCTGTGCCTCGTGATCGGCGTCGGTGGTACGGATGAATTTGTCGTAGGACGTATTCATCAGATCCCAGATTCTCTTGATCTCGGTGGATACGTTGTCTACGAATTCTTTTGGCGTGATACCTGCCTCTTCTGCTTTCAGCTCGATCTTCTGGCCATGCTCATCGGTTCCGGTCTGGAAGAATACATCGTAGCCCTGCTGACGTTTGAAGCGGGCGATGCTGTCCGCGAGTACGATCTCGTAGGTGTTTCCAATGTGCGGCTTGCCGGATGTGTAGGCAATCGCCGTGGTGATATAATATTTCGGTCTGATTTTTTCCATTGCTTTCATTTCTCCTTTCAAATAAAAAAACTGCCTTATTCCGCTCTCTTGTAGTCGGAAGAAGACAGGTTTGTTTACCCGTGATACCACTTCTTTTCGTCCCTGCCTCACAGCAGAAACCTCTGCAGGTACATGTGCTATACCTCTCCGCTGTAACAGGCGGAACCTGTCGCAGCCTTACCGTTTCAGATTGTTGTTCTCACGGTTCGGTGCGCCTCTCGGAAGCCATGTTCGATCTGCCGCTCCTCCTCCCCTCTCAGCCTGCAAAACCGGAATGGTTTTCGGGGGTGTTCTCTGTAAATTCGCACATGCAGATGTACTCTCTTCGTCACTGTGTTTTGTTTTTATGCACTGGTTTTATGCTAACACATTTACATCAATTTGTAAACCGCAAAAAAGCCCGCCGTACGGGGATTTTTTCATATTCTCCCCATTCGGCGGACCTTTCATTCATCGTAACAATTATCTGTGGTTTGCTTTGATCACAGACATTGCTACTTCATCTGCTACAACTGTCAGATCGTTGTGAAGCTGCAGGATGGAAGCCGGAACCTGCGGAGTAACCGGTCCGTACAGAACTTTGTCGAGGATCTCTGCTTTTCCTTCGCCGCTGACGATCAGCAGAACTTTTCTTGCCTGCATGATGTTCTTGATTCCCATGGTGTATGCCTGGGTCGGAACATCCTCTACTTTTTCAAAGAAACGTTTATTTGCCTGAATGGTGCTCTCGGTCAGGTCAACGCAGTGTGTCTCTTTCTCGAATGCTGCGCCCGGCTCGTTGAATCCGATGTGGCCGTTGTTTCCAAGTCCAAGAAGCTGCAGGTCAATGCCGCCGACGCTGCGGATGATTTCGTTGTAAGCTGCGCATGCTTTTTCGCTGTCCGGCTCCAGCCCGTTCGGAACGAAGGTGCGCTCCTTGTTGATGTTGACATGATTGAACAGATTGGTGTTCATGAAGTAACGATAGCTCTGATCATTCTCCGGAGAGAGTCCTTTGTACTCGTCCAGGTTTACGCTGGTGACATTTGCGAAATCAAGGTCGCCTTTGTTGTACCACTCAACGAGCTGTTTGTAAGCGCCGACCGGGGTAGATCCGGTTGCAAGGCCGAGCACTGCGTGTGGTTTCATGATCACCTGCGCGGAGATGATGTTTGCTGCTTTTCTGCTCATATCATTGTAATCTTTTGCTTCAATTAATAACATTTGTTTTTCCTCCAAATTTCTTCTATATAATAAATTACATAATAACCTGTTTCAGGTTCAGTTCGTCGTCCACCAGAAGTACATGCGCTTTTTTGCCCGGTGCAATGGATCCTACTTCATCGTAGATACCGATGCTCTGTGCCGGATTTCTTGTTGCCGCAAAAATGGCATCTGCCAGCGGAATATCAAACGAAACTGCTTTTCTCATGCAGTCGTACAGGTTCGTAGCGGAACCCGCGATCGTCTCGCCGTCAGTCAGTGTTGCTTTTCCGTCTTTCATCCAGACAGCCTGTCCCCCGAGAGAATACGTTCCGTTCGGCATTCCCGTTGCCATCATGGAATCGCTGATGAGAACCATACGCTCACTTCCCATCATGGAGAAGGTCGCGCGGACAACCGCACCGTGAATGTGATAGCCGTCACAGATCAGCTCCATGCGGCACTCCGGATCGTCGAATGCGGCGCCGATGACACCAGGGTTACGGTGTGCGAACGGCGGCATGGCGTTGTACAGATGGGTGACATGGTGTGCTCCTGCTTTCATGGCAGCCAGCGCGGTGTCATAATCTGCTGTCGTATGGCCGATGGAAACCATGACTTCATCGGAAACCTCTTTGATAAATTCCAGTGAGCCAGGCATATTCGGGGCCAGGGTTACGAGACGGATTTTTCCGCCGCTCGCCGCATTGCATGCGCGGAAGAACTCAGCGTTCGGAGCCACGATGTTCTCCTCTGCCTGTGCGCCTTTTTTGATCGGATCGATGAACGGTCCTTCCATGTTGACGCCGGCGATCACTTCTGCTTCCGGCTCATCTTTGATTGCTTCGATGGTTCCGAAGATTTTCAGCAGATCGCCTTTTGGCAGTGTCATGGATGTCGGGCAGTAAGAGGTGATGCCGTGCGCTTTCTCGTAGCGCAGGATCTCTTTTAAACCTTCCACGTCTCCGTCTGAAAAATCATGTCCGGCAGCGCCGTGGCTGTGTACGTCAACCAGTCCCGGCAGAACCATCATGCCTTTCGCATCGATCACTTCCTGATCGATCACTTCTTCTTTTGTGGAAACGAAACGTTTTCCTTCTATATAAAGATCTTTTTCCGCAAACGTTCCGTCTTCCTGAAATACACGTCCGTTTTTGATAATCATTGTCTTGCCTTCTTTCTTTGATCTGTTCTGATTATAATTTATGTTGATTTTATTTTCAACTATTTTTATATTTTAGAAATTACTTTCACGCCATTAAAGTTCTTTCCATTTTTCCGCCCGCTTTCCCGTGCAATTCACACACAATTGAAAGTTGATTCACCACTCTGCCTGTGATACAATAAAGCAAGAACTGATCTGAATTTTTTTCAGATATTTACAGATACCAGGAGGACTTACGTTCCATGGAACACTTTGAAAAATCGATTATTCCTGTCATTGAGTCTGTCTATCCCTCGTTCACTCCCCTGGAACGGACGGTAGCAGATTTTTTTATTCATAATACCGACGAGTCGGATCTGTCCGCGCGCCACGTTTCGGAACTGCTCTATGTTTCGGAGGCTTCGCTCTCCCGCTTTGCGAAAAAATGCGGCTACACGGGCTACCGCGAATTTGTCTACCGTTACCAGGAAGGTCTGAACGCCGCACTGCCTGGCACGGACGATCACATCAAACAGGTGCTGAATACGTATCAGGAGCTGCTGAATAAAAGCTACTCGCTCGCCGACCGCGCGCAGATTGACCACATCTGCCATATTCTCACTTCGAAGCGTCGGGTGTATGTCTACGGTCTTGGAAGCTCCGGACTTTCCGCCCAGGAAATGAAGCTGCGTTTTATGCTTGCAGGCGTGGATATTGAAGCAATTACCGACATTCACATCATGAAAATGAATGCCGTTCTGCTCAATGAGAGCTGCGCTGCAATCGGCATTACCGTCAGTGGACAGACACCGGAGGTGCTGCGTGCGCTCGGAGCCGCAAAGGAAAAGGGAGCCTCTACCATTCTCTTTACTTCCCGCAGCTCCAGCGATTACGATGCCTTCTGCGATGAAGTCCTGCTGCTTGCGGTCAAAGAGCATCTGAAAAACGGCGGCGCAATCTCTCCGCAGTTCCCGATTCTCGTTATGATCGACGTTCTGTACTCGCATTTTCTCACGACCGACAGCGAGCGCAAGGAGGCTTTATATGAATACGCCGTTACCAAACTCCATGAAACGTGATCCCGGCCGCGGCAGCGCGTATCTTTCTTTTCTGAGGAAACGCTGCCGCGATTTCTTTTTCTTCTGCCTGCTCCTCGGCGTTTACGTCGCCTTCATCACCCTCACAGGCATCGGCTGTCCGATCCGGTTTTCCACCGGCATTTCCTGCCCGGGCTGCGGAATGAGCCGCGCGGTACTGTTAATGCTCTCCAGTCATTTTCAGGCGGCGTTTCGGATGCATCCGCTTGTCTATGCCGTGCTGCCCGCAGGTGTCTGGCTCTTCTTCGGGCCGGAACAGACGGCGGGACTTCGGCGTTTTAAAAAGGGGATCATTACGGTGCTTGTCGTGCTGCTTCTCGCCGTTTATGCCTGGCGCATTTATTACCACGACCCGCTCCTTTCTATTGACCCCTCTCTCGGGCGCGTGCTACAATGGTTCTATCTTAATTAAAGGGGGTATTTACAAATGAATGTAAAAGACAACCGCAGTTTCTGGTTCTATCTTCTGCTCACATTTCTGACGTGCGGACTCTACTCGATCTACTTCTGGTATGTTTATGTGGAAGACCTGAACACCATCTTTTACGGTGACGGCGAAGACAGCCCGAACTACATTATTGTGCTGCTTCTGTCCTGGGTTACCTGTGGAATTTACGGCGTTTACTGGCGTTACAAACAGGCAAACCGCATGTACCGCGAATCCTACGACCGCTACGGTGTGATGATTGAGGAAAACGGTTCCGCCATTCTTCTGTGGACGCTACTCGGCTACCTGACCGGCGGAATCGGCCAACTCGTTGCCGACTATTTCATGATTCAGAACCTGAATAAGACGGCACTCGTTTATAATTCACGTGCATATTAAGCAGGGGAGGCGTTTTTTATGGCAACATCTATGGTAAAGGGAAATCCGGTAAAGCTGATGCTCTCGTTTGCCTTTCCGCTTCTCATCGGAAATCTGCTGCAGCAGACATATAACATCATCGATGCGGCGATTGTCGGCCAGGCACTTGGCCCGGAGGCGCTCGCCAGCGTCGGTGCAAGCAGTAGTGTACAGTTTCTGGTGCTCGGCTTCTGTATGGGAAGCTGCACGGGATTCAGTGTTCCGGTTGCCAAGTATTTCGGCGCCGGAAAGCTTGATAAAATGCGCGATTATATTTTTAATGGTGCTGCACTTGCTGTCCTGATTGCGGCTATTCTGACCACACTCTGCAGTTTACTCTGTGCACCGATTCTGCACCTGCTGTCGGTTCCGTCCGATATCTTCGCGGATGCCTACGCATATCAGCTTGTGATTTTCCTCGGGATTCCGTTTTCGATTCTGTACAATTATCTTTCCAGCATCCTGCGTGCCGTCGGGGACAGCCGCACGCCGTTTCTGTTTCTGGCATTTTCGGCAATCCTGAATATTTTCCTCGACCTGTTCTGTATTATCATTCTGCATCTGGGGTGCGCAGGCGCGGCGATTGCGACGATTTCCGCCCAGGCGATCAGCGGACTCTTATGTCTGTTTTTTATTTCCCGTAAGGTAAAGCTCCTGCTTCCGACAAAGGAAAACCGCACTCTGCGAAAGGATGCCGCGCAGGAACTCCTCGCAATGGGCATTCCGACGGGACTGCAGTTTTCGATCACGGCGATCGGCAGTATGGTAATGCAGTCAGCGAATAATGGGCTTGGCAGTGTTTATGTTTCGGCGTTCACAGCTGCCATGAAAATCAAACAGTTTATGATGTGTCCGTTTGATGCGATCAGTACCGCGGCTTCCGTCTTCTGCAGTCAGAATCTCGGAGCCGGCCAGTCAAAGCGAATCCGTCAGGGACTCCGCCAGGGTGTGCTTGTCGGTGTCGGCTATGGTGCGTTTGCAGGTGTCATCATGATTCTGTTCGGACGGCCGCTGACAAAGCTCTTTATTGTCAGCTCTGCTTTCGAAGCAATCAACGCTTCGGCAAAATATCTGCGCTGCCTCGGATTTTTCTACTGGATGCTTGGTATTTTGAATGTCTGCCGTATGGTAACGCAGGGACTTGGCTACTCGGGAAGAGCCGTTTTCTCCGGCGTAATGGAGATGCTGGCACGAACGATTGTCTGCCTGGGATTTGTCGGTGCGTTTGGCTTCACCGCAATCTGCTTTGCGGATCAGGCTGCGTGGCTCGCCGCCTGCTGCTATATCGCACCGACATGTCTGTACTGCGTGAAGAAATCCACGAAAATGATTGCGGATCGCGGTGCGAAATAATAACGTTATTTTCTGTCTTACAGCGCCTTCCAGATACTTCTCAGGTTATCGCGACAATCACCAGAAACTTGTTCCATCACAGATTTTGGTTCATTGCCGCAAAATCAAGAAAAAGATACTGTTCTGCATGGAATCACCTTCCCCGCAAAACAGTATCTTTTTTCTTGTTTTTTCAGCGTTACCGCTCGATTCCATCTCTTGCCGCAAGACCCTTGTCAAACGGATGCTTGATTTTTTTCAGCTCCGAAACATAGTCAGCCCGCTCAATCAGCGCCTCCGACGGTCCCTGCCCGGTCAGAATCACTTCCAGCTTCTCCGGCTTGTGATCCAGAAAATCCAGAAGGAGCTGCTCATCAAACAGTTTGCTTCCAATCGTATAAACCAGCTCGTCCAGAAACAGTACATCGTATTCTTCCTGAACTGCTTTTTCTGTCACTTTCTGAAACTGCTCTTCATAATACCGTTTCTGCTCTGCCTTCTCCTCCGGTGTCATCAGAAACGAAAACTTTATCTTGTCCTGCCCCGGCACAAACGTCACATTCGGCGACAGTAAGAGCACCTTCCGCTCGCTCGTGCTGTTATCTTTCATAAACTGATAAATCAAAACACGGTATCCATACCCTGCCGCACGCGTACAGAGTCCCATACCACAAGTCGTCTTTCCTTTTCCATCCCCACAGTAGATGTGGACACAGCCTGTCTGTTTTTCCATGGTGAAAACCTCGCTTTTTCTTTCTATGTTCATTTGTAAACAACAGGTAATTCGAAACAAGTTCGCAATCCCAAGTAAAAATTGTAAACAACGGAAAAAGGAGGGCAGATTTTATTCCGCCCCCCAAAAAGGTTTCCTGATTATTTACCAAAATATCTAGCCAGCAGACCAGCGAATGCTTTTCCGTGTCTAGCTTCGTCTCTTGCCATCTCATGCACGGTGTCATGGATTGCATCAAGATTCAGGGCTTTGGCACGTTTTGCAAGATCTGTTTTACCAGCGGTTGCGCCGTTCTCTGCTTCTACACGCATCTGCAGGTTCTTCTTGGTGCTGTCGGTTACAACTTCGCCGAGAAGCTCTGCGAATTTTGCTGCGTGCTCTGCCTCTTCGTAAGCTGCTTTTTCATAGTACAGACCTACTTCCGGATATCCCTCGCGGAATGCTACTCTGGACATTGCCAGGTACATACCAACCTCAGAGCACTCGCCCTCGAAATTGGCTCTCAGGTCTTTTTTGATATCTTCCGGAACATCGGATGCTACGCCAACTACATGCTCTGCTGCCCAGGTCAGATCCTCGCCCTGCTCGATAAATTTCTCTTTCGGCGCTTTACAGATCGGACAGACTTCCGGTGCTTCTGCTCCTTCATAAACATATCCACATACGCTGCATACAAATTTTTTCATAGTCTTTCTTTCCTTTCTTTTTGTTGTGTATTTAATTTTATCATTTCCAATTTTGTGGTTTATAACAGTTTTTTATTTTTGATATTAGTAACTGTTACTGATATTACTTTAACATAAGCTTCCATTTTTGTCAATGCCTATTTTTAATTTTTTCTTTCTTCCTGGGGATGCTATACGTTCCCCGGGTGATTTTTGCAGTTCTCGCAGATGCCGTAAAAATTCACAGAGTAATCTTCGATCGTACCTCTGAAATTTTCCGCTGCTACGTTCTTGATTTCGCTGATGTCACGCATTGTAAGGTCTGTCACGCAGTGACATTTTCTGCAAATGAAATGGTGATGCGTGGAAGTATCTCCATCGAACCGGTCCGGGCCATCTCCTGTTGTAAGACGCTTGATCTCTCCTAATTCAGAAAGAAGAGACAGGTTCCGGTATACTGTGCCAAGACTGATATTGGGAAATTCTTTCCGTACATCGGTATAGAGCATATCTGCGGTCGGGTGATCCTTTCGCCCCTGAAGGCAGACTTTGATGCTTTCTCTTTGTCTGCTATACTTGAGTGTTGACATAGTTTTTTTCCTTTCGTATCTTTCGATAACAGTAATTGTTATTATATTTATACTATAAGGCTGCTTCTCGCAAAAGTCAAGAAAAAGATCACTACCCTGTCTACACAGATTTCCGTCTGTCCCAAGATCAAAAATTCCCCAAAAACGAGGAGTGCCCAGGAACCTCTCGGCGCCTGGGCTATTATTATGAAAAAATCTTAATTGTGTAGTGATTGCATACACGCTGTTCTTTTGGAACTGAGATAACTATACCAATTAATTATGAACAGATTATGAACGTGCAGTGAATCTTCTGTGAATCTGTACATTTTTTAGAATTATTTTATACTTTATTTGTGTATTTATCACATATTTTATTTCTAATTCTGTCCCTTACTCTCTACTCTGTCTAGAAATCGTTTTTCTCCGTTAATTTTTCTATTCGTATTGCCCATCCCCGATTTTCCCTGTCATTTCTCTCTCATTTATGTTAAGATTGATGTACAGCCAATGCGGCAGAATGGAGGATTTTTTATGAGTACCGGAAATCAGGAATATATACGAGACATGAACCGCGCCCTGGTTCTCGAGGCCATCGCCAACCATCCGCCGCTTTCCCGCGCAGATCTGGCGAAAATGCTGCATCTGACAAAAGCAACCGTATCCACCATCGTCCAGGAACTGCTCGACCGCCAGCTCGTCATAGAACTCGGCAGCGCCGAAAAAACTTCCATGGGTCGAAAACCGATTCTGCTTACTTTTAATAATCGCTGCGGTTCCATCATCGCCGTCGATCTCGGCGTAAAAAAGATCACCATTCTCACCGGAGATCTGAAGGGAAAATCATGTACTGTAAAAGAATACCCGATTGATCCATCCCTCTCCCTGGAGGAATACCTGATTTCCCTCCTCCACAAAACCAAATCCGACCTCCCCAAGACCCCGTGCGGCCTCGTCGGAATCTCCATCGGAATCTACGGCGTCGTCTGCGACGACCTCGTTTTATTCACACCCTACTACGATCTGAAACACTCCAACCTGAAAAACTACCTCGAAGAAGAATTTCAGGTCCCTGTCATCGTAGAAAATGAAGCCAACCTCTCCGTCATCGGCGAAGCCGCCTGCGCAGAGCACTTTAAAAATATGATCTTCCTGAACATCCACGAAGGCGTCGGCATGGGAATCCTCATTGACGGCGAACTCTACACCGGCCAGAACGGCTACGCCGGCGAATTCGGCCACACCATCCTCTTCCCCGATGGCCGGCCCTGCCCCTGCGGCAACCACGGCTGCCTCGAACAGTACATCTCCGAAGCCGCCGTCCTGAACGATTTTGCCGCCGCCGAAGGCTTAGAAAACGTCTCCGTCGAACGCTTCATCCAGTATTACCAGGAAGGCAACCCCAACGCCCGCAAAGTAATGCAGGATTTCACCCACTACATCGGAATCAGCCTGAACACGGTTCTCCACACCTTCAACCCGGACGTCATCGTCATCAACAGCTCCTTCACCAACTACATCCCAGGTCTGATCGACGAAATCACCTCCGGAATCCAGAACCGCCTCCGCTGGTACCTCCACGTCCTCCCGGCTCACCTGCAGGATGTCTCCGTCCTCATGGGCGGAATCAGCCTCTGCTCCCGGAACTTCCTCGGAATTTCCACCTTTAAGCTGCTGGACCTGTAACTCAGAAATAAGTCCCTATTCAGAGCCCCATCTCGATTCCGCTGCGCTGCATCTTGATGTGGCTTCTCGCCATATGAAATTTCAGAAAAAAGTGCTCATTCATGCAAGCATGATTCGCAATTTGTTCTGAAATTTCGCATGGCTCTGAATAGTCACAATTTGTTCATGATTTTTTTACAACATGAACACGCTTTCAACATAATTTACCCGTATACTAAAAGCATAAATAATGAATGCCAACATTATTTACACAATTTTCTTTTTCATATTGCCGATTAGAAAATCGGCTCTCCTTCCTTTAAAAATAAAAATGAAAGAAAGCACTGTTTCGCCAACGGTGCTTTTTTTCATGCCCTTTTCCCCCGCTGCCATGCGCATCACGCAAGGGCGGACGGGCGGCGGTGAGGCGTCCCCTCTATTTATACAATTCATCCGTCAACCGCGCAAACTCCTGTAAACTCAATGCCTCCCCACGAATCGTAAGCGGCCAGCCGCAGGCTGTGATTGCAGCCTCAATCTCCTCTTTCGAAAAATGCAGCAGCTCCGAATTTTTCAGTCCGTTCGCCAGAGTCTTCCGTCTCTGATTAAACGACGCCCGAATAATGGAGAACATCAACTTCTCATCCTTCGTCTCCACCGGCATCACCTCATGACGCGTCAGCCGGATCACCGCACTTCCAACCTTCGGCCGCGGCATAAAACAGTTCGGCGGCACATTCGCCACAATATACGGCTCCGCATAATACTGCACCGCCAGCGACAGCGCCCCGTAATCCTTCGATCCCGGCCCCGTCTGCATCCGGTCCGCAACCTCCTTCTGAACCATAACCGTAATCGAATCCACCGGCACATGATTCTCAAATAATCCCATAATAATCGGCGTCGTAATATAATACGGAAGATTCGCCACAACCTTGATCGGCCGTCCGTTGTTCTTCTCCTTCGCCAGCGCCGCCAGATCCACCTTCAAAACATCATTGTTGATAACCTCAACATTATCATAATCCGACAGCGTATCCTCCAGAATCGGGATCAGATTCTTGTCAATTTCCACCGCACACACACTCCGCGCAGCATACGCAAGATACTGCGTCAGCGTACCGATACCAGGTCCGATTTCCACAACAAAATCGTCCGGTCCGATACCTGCAGCGGCTACAATCTTATCCAGCACATGTGGATCGATCAGAAAATTCTGACCATACTTTTTCTGAAATACAAAGCCGTACTTCTGCAGTACGGCTATTGTATTCTGCGGCTCCCCGAGCCACGGTTTTACTTTCTCCATAAATTCTCCATGTATTTAGAACTCAAAGTCTTTCTCGTAAAGAATCACGCGGTCGTCCGCATCGGTATGCTTTCTGGACATGCGTCTTCCGAATTTACGGGTTCCCTTTTCTGCATGGGCGATGGCACGATCCACCATATCTTTGACCTGTGAAATCGTCATCGGCTCGCCCTCCTTCTGATTATTGCCAATTTGTGTATACAGAGCAAGCACACCCATCTCGTCCATCTTGTATCCATTCTCACGCGCATACGTGCGGGCAAACGTAACAAGCTCGTCGTTCGTGAAAACAGGAATCGAAATGACCGTCTCAAACTTCTTCGCAAAATCAGGGTAATTCCGCAGAAGACCTCTCATGCTGACCTTCTCATCCTCGATGATCAGAACCAGACTGTCGGTACGGAAATCCATTGCCTGCGACAGCTTCTCGATCGTCTCCGGGTACATCAGACCGGCACGCTCGATCAGGAGGAAACCTCCCGCCAGCTTTGAAACAATCTGCGCACAGTCCTTTTTGTTCAGAACAGATGCATCCAGACGGGCCATCTTCGTTGCCGGAAGTTTTAAGTCAGCACAGATTGCACGGACGAGATCCTCCGACAGCTTCGTTTTTCCAGTACCGTATCCGCCCATAATGGCAATGTTTCCATGACGGGAAGTACGGTCGCCTGCGTAATGATAAACACCATGCATTGCATCCAGAATCTGGATATCCATGCCTGGAACTTTCGCAAAGTAAGTAAACAGCGCTTTCTGCTCATCACTCAGCTTATCCGGCTGGGTGTCGTTCAGGATGCGGAGTCTTGCCTCCTCCGGCGTCTCCTCGCGGAGCACCTCTTCAATCGATTTCGCAACAGTTCCTTCCGGAATGTTGTCGCGGATCAGCTGAACGGTGGCATCCGTTGTTTTTTCGATGCTCATGTTGATCGTCGCATCGGATACGCGCTCACGCTTTGGCTCGGTCGGAACTTCGATTTCGATTTCCTCCGGGGTAATCTCGATCGGCTGGGTTCCTGCCGGCTCAAACGGATCGGCTGGCTCAGTCTCGGCCGGGGTTTCCGGCTCTGTTTCGCTTTCCGGCTCGTCCGGCAGTTCGATTTCCGATGCTTTTTCAGCTTCCTGCACTTCTGCGTTCAGCGCTGCCTGAAGCTCACTAAAATCGATGGTCGGCCGTGTCTCCTCTGCCGGTTTCAGATCCGGGATGACAACCGTTGCATCCATGGACGGCGTCTCCGCCGGTTCTACGGTTTCCTCAATTTCGGCTTCCGCCTGAGCCTTCTCGGCTGCTTCTGTTTCAGCTTCCACTGCTGGTTCTGTAACTTCTGCTTCTTCGATTTCAGCCTCGGCTGCCGGTTCTATAATCTCTTCGATCTCAGCTTCATCCATCGGCTCTGCAGCTTCTTCGGTTTCAGCCTCATCCGCCGGTTCTGTGATCTCTTCGGTTTCCGCTTCATCTGCCGGTTCTGCTGCTTCTTCCGGCTCAGCTTCCGCCTGCGGCTCCTCAGCCGCTTCCCGTGCCTCTGCCTCGGACTCCGGATCCATCGGCTGCTCTGCGGTTTCGGCTTCTGCTACCTGCTCAGCCGGCTCTTCTGCTTCTTCCTCCGCAACTTCCTCCGACAGGTTTGCTGCGGTCTCCTGGAACAGTGCTTCGAGGTCCGGCTCTTCGTATTTCTTCTCCGGCTTCGGTGCTTTCGGCATTACCGGCTCGGCTTTTTCCTTCGGTTTTGGCTGCGGTCTTGTCTTGATCGTCGTGTTGGCATCCGGGGATACCTCTACGTTTACATCAAGCTGCTCCGGCTCCAGATCTTTTACTTCGTACTGTACCGGCTCTTCGCTTGTCTCTTCCTCGACTGCCGTCTCTTCCTGTTTCTTTCCGCGGAAGGAGAAGACGTCGCGGATGCTCTTTGCAAGCTCTGCGTGAAGATCGATCGTATTTCCAAGGTACGTCGGCGTGCTGTCTGCATACGCCTGCTCTTCCGGAATCTCCTCGATCGGCTCCTCTGTCTGCTGCAGTGCTTCGTACTCCTGCACCTGCTCTGCATCTGCCTCGGCCTGCTGTGTTTTCTCATATGCTTCGTACGGCGAACCGGCTTCTTTTTCTTCTTCACCGGCCACATACTGGCTCATCACACCGCCGTTTACCGGTTTTACTTCCGGCGTCTCTGCCGGCTCTTTCGTCGCAGCCATTTCACCGGCTCCGCTCTCTCCGGCTAACCGCACTTTAAGTGCTTCCGGATCCTCGGACGGCTCTTCATTCTTTTTGTAGTCAAAACGATGCTCGTATTTGATCTGCTGGGACGGTGACAGCGGCTCGTACTTCATTTTCAGATCCATTGCCTTTGTTACATATTTGCCCTCGCTGAACCACAGGATCAGCTCATCACAGGCATCGATGCATTTCTGCGTCTCTCCGGCTTTGCTGTAAAGGTTTGCCAGTTCATATGCCCATCTCTCGGTAAATTCCCGCTCTTTGTATTCCTCCAGAAGGGAAATCTGCTCCTCAAGCGGCGCTTTCTGTCCTCTTAAAATCTTGTATTTCAGCAGATACCGGGAATTATCGTGACGTGCGACTGCTTCAAACTCGTTGTAAAAGTCAATCGCCTCATCAAAGTCTTTCATTTTTACGGAGACCTCTACCAGGCGGTACAGAATGCCCTTTCCGATGGAGGAATGGTCATACGCCATCAGCAGAATCTTCTTCGCCTCCGGATATCGTTTGTTCGCCTCATAGACATCCGCTACCATGCCGAGCGTGCGCAGACTCTTGACACGCCGCCAGTCAACGGCTTCTACAACTGCAAGTGCCCCCTCATAGTCCTCTTTTTTTACCAGACTGTTCAGCTCTTTCAGCCGGCTTTGATATTCAGCTTTATCCAATCTTTTCACCTCAATACATTTCAGATTGTTTTAGTTCATAGACACGAACAGTGTACCACACTCCCCGTAGAATGTCAAAAGAATGCCTGTTTTGCAGGCATTTTTCGGGATGCAAATCCTTCCAGCGGTCATCAAAAAAAGAACACCCGCCCCTCCGGTTTTTCCCGGAAAAGCAGGTGTCCCCTAACTACTTATATTTGATTCCGATTACTTTCTGACAGTAATCTTATCCAGATGCCAGATATCATCTACATACTGCTGGATGGTACGGTCGGATGTGAATTTGCCGCTGTGTGCGGTATTCAGGATCGCGCTTCTTGCCCATGCAGAAGTATTTCTGTATTTATCCTCAACACGCTCCTGTGCTGCCGCATAGGACTTGAAGTCTGCCAGGGTAAAGTACATATCCGGGCGCGGAGCATTCTTCGGTGTGAGCAGAGAGTCATACAGATCACGGAACATCATGGTGTCGCCGTTTGAGTATCTTCCGCTGATCAGATCCATCACTACGTTGTGGATGTCCTGATCGTGGATGAAGTAGCTCATCGGATCGTAGGTGTAGTTGTTCTCATATTCGATAACCTGATCTGCGGAAAGTCCGAAGATGAAGGCGTTCTCTTTTCCAACTTCCTCAACGATCTCTACGTTTGCACCGTCCATGGTTCCAAGAGTCAGGGCACCGTTCAGCATGAACTTCATGTTACCGGTACCGGAAGCCTCTTTACTTGCGGTGGAAATCTGCTCGGAAACATCGGCAGCGGCAAAGATCAGCTCTGCGTTGCTGACACGATAATCCTCGATAAATACAACTTTGATCTTTCCTTTGATGGTCGGATCGTTATTTACGACATCCCCAACGGAATTAATCAGTTTGATGATTGCTTTTGCACGCTCATAGCCTGCGGAAGCTTTCGCTCCAAAGATGAAGGTTCTTGGGTAGAACGGCATATCCGGGTTCTTTTTCAGACGGTCATACAGGTACATAATATGAAGAATGTTCATAAACTGGCGTTTGTACTCATGCAGACGCTTTACCTGAACGTCAAAAATAGAGTTCGGATCTACATCAATGCCGTTATGCTCTTTGATGTATTTTGCCAGGCGGACTTTATTTTTATATTTGATTTCCATAAATTCCTTCTGTGCCTGGGTGTCATCTGCCAGCTTAGCGATCTTTTCGATCTTCGGCAGATCGGTGATCCAGCCGTCTCCGGCGTACTCGGTTACCCAGTCAGCCAGGAGCGGGTTTCCGTGAAGCAGGAAACGACGCTGTGTGATACCATTCGTCTTATTGTTGAACTTCTCCGGAGTCATCTCGTAGAAGTCTTTTAAGGTCTGTTTTTTCAGAATCTCGGTATGAAGCTGTGCAACACCGTTGACAGAATAGCCGCCTACGATAGCCAGACGGGCCATATGAACCTGTCCGTCGTAGATGACTGCCATCTGGCGAACTTTCTCCTCATCACCCGGGTACTGCTCTCTTACCTGGATCAGGAAGCGGCGGTTGATCTCCTCTACGATCTGATAGATACGCGGAAGAAGTCTGGAGAACAGGTCAACCGGCCATTTTTCAAGTGCCTCTGCCATGATGGTGTGGTTGGTGTATGCGCAGGTCTTTGTGGTGATCTCCCATGCCTCATCCCAGCCAAGGCCTTCTACGTCCATGAGGATTCGCATCAGCTCCGGAACGGCCACGGTCGGGTGAGTATCGTTCAGCTGGAAGGTAACCTTCTCATACAGCTTTGTGATATCATCGTGATGTTTTTTATATTTTGCAACTGCTCTCTGTACGCTTGCAGAAATGAAGAAATACTGCTGTTTCAGACGCAGCTCTTTTCCTTCGTAATGGTTGTCGTTCGGATACAGAACCTCTACGATGGTTTTTGCAAGGTTTTCCTGCTCAACCGCTTTGTGGTAATCACCTTTGTCGAAGGAATCCAGGGAGAAGTCCTGAATAGCCTCTGCATCCCAGATGGTCAGCGTGTTTACAACATCGTTGTCGTATCCTACGATTGGCATATCGTAAGGAATTGCGTTTACAGACTGGTAATCTTTCTGTACGAAGTTTACGCGTCCGGTAGCCTCATCATACTCCTGTGCTACGTATCCGCCAAATTTTACTTCTTTTGCGTATTCCGGGCGTTTCAGCTCGAATGGATAGCCGTGTTTCAGCCAGTTGTCCGGTACTTCTACCTGATAACCGTCGCGGATCTGCTGTTTGAACATACCGTATTTATAACGGATACCGCAGCCGTATGCCGGATATCCCAGTGTAGCCAGGGAATCCAGGAAGCATGCTGCCAGACGGCCAAGACCGCCGTTTCCAAGCGCAGGATCTCTCTCCTGGTCCTCCAGAAGGTTCAGGTTCAGTCCCATCTCATCAAGAGCTTCCTGTACCTGTTTGTATGCAGTCAGGTTAATCAGGTTATTTCCCAGCGCACGTCCCATCAGGAACTCCATGGACATATAGTACAGAATCTTCGGATCCTGCTCATCCATTGCTTTCTGGGTTTTCAGCCAGTTGTCAATAATAACGTCTTTTACTGCGTAGCAGACTGCCTGGTAAATTTCCTGCTGGGAAGCCTCTTCCAGATTTTTTCTGTACAGCATTTTTACGTTTTCTTTGACACTGTTCTTAAAAGTTTCTTTGTTGAACTCGGCGTTTAACATCTGCGTCCTCCTCAATAGCAGTCTGCGAGCGGAGAGCTTGTCTGCATCCCCGCTCGCAGGCTGATTTTTATATTAACGATCGTCGTGGAAACGCATCCAGAAGTATTCTTAGATACGCTCTACTGCCATGGTAACCTTTTCGGAGTTGATATTCCACTCCTTCTCATAGCCCTTTGTCTCTCCAGTCACGATTTCTTCTGCCAGAACTTCAGATTTAATTTCATCACCATGGTTTTTCATGATGCTTACAATCTTGTCGTTGTCTTTTGCATATACTCTGATCTTGTCCATAACCTCAAAGCCGGCCTCTTTACGCATGGTCTGGATTTTACTTACCAGCTCACGAACAAAACCTTCCTCGATCAGTTCCGGAGTCAGATTGGTATCCAGAACAACGGTGATTGTATGGTCGGATTCGGATACATAGCCTTCCATCTGTGCCATGTCAATTAACAAATCCTCCTCTAATAATACAATTTCCTGTCCATCGATGTCAAGTTTAAGTTCGCCGGTGCTCTTGAGCTCTGCCATAGCCTTGTTTCCATCCAGCTCAGACAGGGTTGTTTTGATCTTGTTCAGGAGTTTTCCGTATTTTGGTCCTACGGTACGCATCTGCGGTTTGAAGCTGTAGCTGATGAAATCTGCGATGTCATCTTTAAATACAACTTCTTTGACATTCAGCTCGTCCTCGATGATCTCTTTGTAGAATTCGGAAAGCTGGAACTCGCTCTTCACGTACATGGTTCCGATCGGCTGACGGTTTTTGATATTGGCGGTGTTTCTTGCGGCACGTCCCATAACGACGATCTCCAGCAGGTCTGCCATATCCTCTTCCATCTTCGGATCGATCCAGTTCTCATGTACCTCCGGGAAGTCGCACAGATGGATACTTTCCGGTGCACTTGCATCGATGCTCTTTACGAGGTTCTGATAAATATCCTCTGTCATGAACGGAATCATCGGAGCTGCTGCTTTTGCAACGGTCACCAGTGCGGTGTACAGAGTCATATAAGCATTGATCTTATCCTGCTCCATGCCTTTTGCCCAGAAACGCTCACGGGAGCGGCGTACATACCAGTTACTCATATCATCCACGAAGGACTGCAGTGCTTTTGCTGCCTCCGGGATACGGTAATTTGCCAGGTTGTCGTCTACTGCTTTTACAGTGGATTCCAGACGGGACAGCAGCCATTTATCCATAACAGCCAGTTTGTCATATTCCAGACTGTATTTTGTTGCATCGAAGTTGTCGATGTTTGCATACAGGACAAAGAACGCGTAGGTGTTCCACAGGGTTCCCATGAACTTTCTCTGTCCTTCGACTACGGTCTTGCCTGCGAAACGGCTCGGCAGCCACGGAGCACTGCTGGTGTAGAAGTACCAGCGGATCGCATCGGCACCGTAGGTCTGCAGTGCGTCAAACGGATCTACCGCATTTCCTTTGGATTTACTCATCTTCTGTCCGTTCTCATCCTGTACCAGACCAAGAACGATAACGTTCTCGTACGGTGCTTTGTTGAACAGCAGAGTGGAAATTGCAAGCAGGGAGTAGAACCATCCACGTGTCTGGTCTACAGCCTCGGAAATAAACTGTGCCGGGAACTGTTTCTCGAAGGTTTCTTTGTTCTCGAATGGATAGTGATGCTGTGCAAACGGCATGGATCCGGAATCGAACCAGCAGTCGATAACCTCCGGTACACGGTGCATCTCTTTACCGCATTTCGGGCACTTGATGGTCACTGCGTCGATGTACGGGCGGTGAAGCTCGATGTCATCCGGGCAGTTGTCTGCTTTTTCTTTCAGCTCCTCGATACTGCCGATGCAGTCCTGATGGCCGCATTCACACTGCCATACCGGAAGCGGAGTTCCCCAGTAACGGTTTCTGGAAATACCCCAGTCCTGAACATTTTCCAGCCAGTCGCCAAAGCGTCCTTTTCCGATGCTTTCCGGAATCCAGTTAATGGTGTTGTTGTTGCGGATCAGATCCTCTTTTACTGCAGTCATGCGGATGAACCAGGTTTCACGTGCATAGTAGATCAGCGGAGTATCGCATCTCCAGCAGTGCGGGTAGCTGTGCTCGAACAGCGGCGCATCAAACAGAAGGTCTTTATCCTCGAGTGCCTGCAGAACGGCCATATCTGCTTTCTTGCAGAAAGTACCTGCCCACGGAGTTTCCTCGGTCATCTCACCTTTTTCGTTTACTAACTGTACGAAAGGAAGATCGTATCTGTGACCGACCTTGGAGTCGTCCTCACCAAATGCAGGCGCGATATGAACAACACCGGTACCATCGGTCAGTGTTACGTAGGTATCGCAGACTACATAGTATGCTTTTTTGTTTCCGATTCTCTTCTCAGCGTACGGGAACAGCGGCTCGTACTCTTTGAACTCAAGATCTTTGCCCTGATAATGCTCCAGGATTTCAGCGCCCTCACCGAGAACGGTGTCTACCAGAGCGGCTGCCATATAATAGGTATATCCTTTGCTTGTTACTTTTACATAATCCTCATCCGGGTTGACGCAGAGCGCAACGTTGGACGGAAGGGTCCACGGTGTGGTGGTCCATGCCAGGATGTAAGCGTCCTCGCCTTTTACTTTAAAGCGGACAACGGCAGAACGTTCTTTGACATCTTTGTATCCCTGCGCTACTTCGTGAGAAGAAAGCGGGGTACCGCAGCGCGGGCAGTAAGGAACGATTTTGTGTCCTTCGTACAGAAGACCTTTCTTCCAGATCTCTTTTAATGCCCACCACTCGGACTCGATGTAATCGTTATGATACGTAACGTATGGGTTTTTCATATCAGCCCAGAAGCCAACGGTATGGGAGAAGTCTTCCCACATTCCCTCGTATTTCCATACGCTCTCTTTACACTGCTCGATGAATGGCTCTACGCCGTATTTTTCGATCTGATCTTTTCCGTCCAGACCGAGTTTTTTCTCAACTTCCAGCTCTACCGGCAGTCCGTGGGTATCCCAGCCTGCTTTTCTCGGCACCTGATAACCCTTCATGGTACGGTATCTCGGGATCATATCCTTGATAACACGGGTCTCTACGTGGCCGATGTGCGGTTTTCCGTTTGCGGTCGGCGGTCCGTCATAGAACACGTAGGACGGATTTCCTTCACGCACTTTCATACTTTTTTCGAAGATCTGATTGTCTTCCCAGAACTTCTCAACCTGTTTTTCTCTCTCGACAAAGTTCATGTCGGTTGAAACTTTCTTGTACATGCTTGTACCTCCTGAAACTTAAGTTTCTCGTTTGATTTGCTCGCGTAAAATAAGAAAAAGCTCCCGCCCTGTAATAGGACGAAAGCTGTACTTATCGTAACCACCTGTTACATACTATCATATGCATTTCCTGTAACGGGGAACAACCGGCAACTTCTTACCACTGCTCTCCGGTTTTCTATATTTTATGCGCCGGGTACGCAGATTCAGAACTGCAACTTGGAAGTGATGTTCACCTGCCGCTACTTGTACCGGACTCCCACCATCCCCGGCTCGCTTTCCACAGACCGTTCACGCGCAGACTACTGTCTTCGTCATCGTTTTTCATGCCTTATTATAACTAGGGGCTGTAAGCGTTGTCAAGAGTGGAAAGCATATTTTATCGGTTCTTTTCCGCGATTTTACGGGATTTTCGGGGGTGTGCGTTGCTATTTGGATGGGGGAATGGTAAAATCGGGGTATAATCAAAAAACGGAAAGGAAGTGAAATCATGGGAAGATTTGTGAATCCGGACAACAGTGCATTTCAGGTTGCTCTCAATTCTGAAATCTATGTGGACAAAACAGGACTTTTATCGTATACCAACAAAGTTCTGGACACCATACAGGGCTATATCTGCAACAGCCGCCCGCGGCGGTTTGGAAAATCATTTGCTGCAAATATGCTGGCGGCCTATTACAGCAAGGGCTGTGATTCCAGAAAGATGTTTTCTGGCCTTGCGATCAGCCAGACGGCAGACTTTGAGAAGCATCTGAACCAGTACGATGTGATTCATCTGGACATCCAGTGGTTTCTTTCGAATGTCAGCGATCCGGAACAGATTGTGGCCTACATTACAGAATGTACACTGGCCGAGCTGCGTACCATCTATGCAGATCAGCTTCCGCCGGAAGTTTCCACCGTTCCCGACGCTCTGTCCCGGATCAAAGAGGCGACCGGACAGAAATTTGTGATTATTATTGATGAATGGGATGTCCTGATTCGTGATGAGGCCTCCAACCAGAAAATTCAGGATGATTACATTAATTTTCTTCGTGGAATGTTCAAAGGGACGGAACCGACGAAATATATCCAGCTTGCGTTTCTCACGGGTATTCTTCCGATCAAAAAATTGAAAACGCAGTCTGCCTTAAATAATTTTCATCAGTATTCCATGCTGAATCCAGGCCCGCTGGCTTCCTATATTGGATTCACAGAAGATGAAGTTTCCGCTCTCTGTCAGAAATACGGACAAAATTTTGAGGAAGTCAGACGATGGTACGACGGCTATCTGCTTGGAAATTACCATGTATACAATCCAAACGCGGTGACAAGTCTGCTTCTGGATGGGACATTCCAAAGCTATTGGTCGGAGACGAGCACATACGACTCGATGGTTCCTTTTATCAATATGGATTTTGACGGATTGAAAACAGCAATTCTGGAGATGCTTTCCGGCGCCGCAGTTCCCGTACTGGTTACTTCCTTTAAAAATGATATGGTCAGCTTTGTGAATAAAGATGATGTTCTGACGCTGCTGATTCATCTAGGGTATCTTGCCTATAATCAGCAGACGCAGATGGCATACATTCCAAATGAAGAAATCCGCCGGGAATTTCTGACGGCGGTTACTTCCAACCGCTGGAATGAACTTCTTACCTTTCAGCAGGAATCTGCAGAGCTTCTGGATGCTACACTTGCTATGGATGAAAATGCGGTTGCTGCAGGAATTGGAAAGATCCATGAGGAATATACTTCTGTGATTCAGTATCATAATGAAAATTCACTCAGTTGTGTGCTCACGATTGCTTATTTAAGTTCCATACAATATTACTTCAAACCCATTCGTGAACTTCCGACCGGGCGCGGTTTTTCCGATTTTGTCTTTCTGCCAAAGCCGGAATACCGATACGATTTTCCGGCGCTTGTAGTAGAACTGAAATGGAACAAGAATGCGAAAACGGCACTGGATCAGATTAAAAGACAGCATTACCCGGCTTCCATTGCATCTTATACAGGGGATATTCTGCTGGTTGGTGTTAATTATGATAAGAAGACGAAGGTGCATGAGTGTCGGATTGAAAAATATTTGAAATCAGGAGAAAAATGATGAAAGTTGTGATTGCAATTGATTCTTTTAAAGGAAGCCTTTCCTCTCTGCAGGCTGGAACAGCGGCCGCCACCGGGATTTATCGTGTCGATCCGAAGGTGGAGACGGTTGTGCGCCCGCTTGCCGATGGCGGTGAAGGTACCGTTCAGGCACTGACCGAAGGTCTTGGCGGACGGCTTGTCTCCGTTTCGGTGACCGGTCCTGCCGGAAAGCAGGTTATCTGCCCGTATGGCATCATCGACCGGACGCAGACCGCCATTATCGAGATGTCGGGGGCTGCCGGTATTACGCAGGTACACGGCGATGAGAAAAATCCGCTGTACGCCACAACGTACGGTGTCGGTGAGGTTATCTGCGATGCCATCCGCAATGGCTGCCACCGCTTTATCATTGGAATCGGCGGAAGTGCCACAAATGACGGCGGTATTGGTATGCTACAGGCACTCGGTTTCGGACTGCTCGATGCAGAAGGAAAACAGGTTCCTTTTGGTGCTGTCGGACTGGAATCTCTTACCGCGATTACGGCAGATCACGTTCTGCCGGAACTTTCGGAATGCACCTTCCGTATTGCCTGCGATGTAACGAATCCGCTCTGCGGTTCCAACGGCTGCAGCGCCGTTTTCGGACCGCAGAAGGGCGCGGATGCTGTCATGATCAAACGTATGGACACATCGCTTGCCTCCTACGCCGCACTCTGCCGGAAAACATTCCCGAACGTTGACGCGGAATTTCCCGGAACGGGTGCTGCGGGCGGACTTGGATTTGCTTTTCAGACGTTTCTTTCTGCTTCACTGGAACCCGGCATTCAGATCATACTGGATGAAACCCGACTTCGTGATGATGTGAGAGACGCTGATCTTGTCATCACCGGTGAGGGACAGCTCGATGGGCAAACCGTGATGGGAAAAGCGCCGATTGGAGTTGCAAAACTGTCAAAAGAATACGGCAAACCTGTCCTTGCGTTCTCAGGCTGTGTTACAAAAGATGCATCTGCATGCAACGCCGCCGGAATTGATGCCTTTTTCCCGATTCTGCGGAGCGTCGTTTCACTCGAAGAAGCTATGGATGTGAAAAATGCGGCAGAAAATATGACCGATACGGTAGAACAGGCTTTTCGGCTATTTTTGCTTCAGTAAAGCGGATATTCGCAATCCGCTTCGCTACTTGCTTGAGTCGGTTAAAATACAAGACCGTTTTCTCCTGCTTTAATTTTTGCAGGAAGGACAGAAAACACGTCGTGCTCTCATCGTCTTAATTCCAGCAGATATTCTGTCGTTCCTGCTTCCAGCTGTTTCGTTCCTGTCCACCGAAATCCGTGGCGGTTGTAAAACGCAATGGCACGCGTATTTTTCTCCAATGCCCATAGATGGTCTGCGTCAAACTTTTCAATTGCAAAGGTAATCAGCCCGTGGCCGACTCCGTTGTTCTGCAGACATGGATCTACGTATAGTTTACAGATTTCGGTTCCGTTGATTTCTGTAAAACCTCTTATAATTCCATCATCGTAGACATAGATGCGGTTTAAGATTTCTTCTTTCTTAAAGTACTGGTCAATCATCGGAACTACCTGCATTTCACCGAAGGAATAGGCCTCCTCGTGAAAAATCGGGAAATAATTGATTCGGTTGTTGAACACGAAAATTTCCGCAATTCTGGACAGGTCTTTCAGTTCTGCTTTTCTGATTTTCATATTTTCTCTCATTTTAATTTCCAATCAACACTTTCTTCCCCCGAAACGCAAATCCATAATACCTGATCCGCTCCTTTGCGATTCCTCTGGCAAGCAATTCTGTGTCATACTGTTTTTCCTGAATCTGACGAAGTGCATGCTCCACCGTCTCTTCCAGCGACTTTTCTTTTGATGTGTTCTGAACCTTAAATTCCATTACGATCGCATCCAGGTTTTCTTTCAATGGCTCCATTACTACGTCATACCTTCCGAATCCACTTTCTCTGTTGGAAGTGATTCTGTATTTTCCGGCCAGATCAACAATCAGCCCAAGGACAAATCCATGGTAAAATCTTTCTGGTTCGAGTTCCTCTGATGGTTTTCCGCCCGTGTCGAAACTGCTGAATGTCTGAAGTGCTACCTGATTCATAAACTGGTTCATATAATCCAGATCTCCGGCAAGCAGAGCATCTTTAAAATTGCCATATGCAGAATCTTCTTCTGTAAACCAGTCCTCTATCATTTGTTCAAACATCAGCATTGTCTCATGATTTGTCACTTTCAAATCATACTGGCGCTTTCCTGTTCGGTTATCCATTTCGTACCGATCCACTTTCAGATATCCGCTCGCAAGCATAAGACTCCAGATGGCTCCCCGCTTTCTGCCAAGCTGTTCAAAAATAACCTGCTCATCCAATTCTGTGCAGATCACTCTGCCGTTTAATAAATCTTCCATTTCCGTCTTGATCTTTGCAGGACTTCGACGGATCAGATTGGAGATCAGCATATTTCCGCTGGTGTCTGCCCAGTACGTTCCATATTCTCCCGTGTCCAGATATTTTGTAATGGACCACGGATTGTAAATATCCTTCCGTTTTCCAAAGGAAAATCCATCATACCAATAGCGGACGGTTCCTTTTTCATCGGACAGCCCATTTTCCTCCAGCGCATGAAAGACTTCTTCTTCTGTAAAGCCAAACGAGCCGCTGTACTTTTCCGATGTTGTTGTTACAACTTCAAGATTATTCAGATCGGAAAAGATAGATTCTTTACTGACTCTTGTTATTCCTGTCAGCAGTCCCCGTTCCATATAGGGATTCGTTTTGAATGTGGAATTGAACAGGCTTCTGATAAACGCAGTAAGATTCTCCCAATACCCATGAATATACGATTCCTGCAAAGGAGTATCATACTCATCCAGAAGAATAATCACCTTTTTTCCGTAATAGCGGCTCAGATAATCGGACAGATAATTGACAGCTACTGCTGCCGCATCATCCGACATATTTTCTTCAACGGAATCAAAATAGGCGCGGTCTTTTTCATTTAATACTTTGCTGGATTTGACAAATTCAAAAGTACTATATAATTTTACCAGCTTACGAATTACCGCTCTTCTTGCAGTCTCATATGTGGTTGCCTTGATATCTGCAAAGCTGAGAGAAATCACCGGATACGTTCCCTGCAGCTTACGAAATCTTTCCTCTTTCCAGATGACAAGGTCTTCAAAATATTTGCTGCATTCGGAATGATTTACGGAAAAGAAATATTCGACCATACTCATATTCAGGGTCTTGCCGAATCTTCTTGGGCGTGTGATCAGAGTAACACTGTCCTGATTGTCCCACCATTCCCTGATAAAATCCGTCTTATCGATATAAAAACAGTTATTCTTTCTGATGGATATAAAATCCTGATTTCCAATGGAAATTACTGATTTCATGGGTCTGCTCCTTCCTAAATCCTTTACCACCGACAGGCTTGCAAAAATTTATTTCTGTTTCTATTTTATCATATTTCTCTGGCAGAACAAAGATCATTCCCTGTCCGAAGCAATTATTTTCCATTGGATATTATGTTTTGACAGATGTCACGAACTATGCTTTCTCTGTCCTGATCCGCCGTTATTCTGGTTTCATACAGAACGGATGTATAATCTTTTTCGTTCCACCATCTCTGCATATCTTCTGCACTGAAATCATTGCAGTTCGGCTTTGTTTTGTGGCGCTTCACGGTCTCCTCGAAGGGGATGTCGAAGTAATATGCGTATATATTTTTTCCATATAAAGCTACTGCCAGCTCAAATAATGCACGATACCATTCCGCATTCAGTATTCCTTCCAGAATAACAATCTCGCTGTGTTTTCTTCCATATCGCAGAAGTTCTTCCAGAAGAGGCAGCGCCTTTGTATTTTCTCCGTCTTTGACTTTGAGCATATCTCTTCGGATAACATCCTGCGAGATCAGCATTGTATTATTTCCGAACACTTGCTGTAATTCCTTTGCAATAGTTGTTTTTCCACTGCCGGAATTTCCTCTTAAAATGATTAATTTATTCATCCGTAAGCAATCGCCCATTGTCATTCCATTCTCCATACATAATTCCCGCTTTCGTATTATCTAAAAGTTTCTGCAAACGGCTCTGAAATATTTCTTTTTCCTCAAACATTGTAATTTTATACACTTTTCGCTATCTGCAGCGCCAGAAACAGCTTGTCCAGATCGTGGTTAGCGGCAGATAATCCATCCGTTTCATAGTTTCCTTCGATCAGCACATCTCCCGCAATAAGAAAATCATACAGTTCAAATCCATAAAAATCACAGATCGCCTGAACGCCTGCGAGTTCCATTTCCACGGCAATGCATCCTTCTTCTTTTCTTTTTCTTACAAGATTTACCGTTTCCCGAAGCATACTGTCTGTCGTCCATACTCTTCCCTGCACATAAGGCAGATTTCTCTCTTTGAAAAATTCCGCCAGTTTGTCTGTGTTTTTTATTTTTATGTAGTCCTGCGGTTCTGCAAAATAATAGGACAGTCCTTCTCCCCGGTATGCCTCCGTTGGGAGAATAAACTTTCCTTCGGTTGCTCCTTTATCCAAACTGCCGCAGGAACCGAACATGATAAAGACGGATGCTCCTGTTAAATGATTGACTTCGGCAATCGTTCCGGCTGCAAGAGCGGAACCAATTGGTGTCAGGTAGAAAGCAATCGTTTCTTCCTCATATGGCAGAGTCCAAACCGGTATATTTCCATTGCATGCTCTTACTTCTGCAATCTGTCGGCATGGGAATTTTTCAAGCATGTATTCATATATTACTTTTGAAAAAATCACCATACATTTTTTTACCAGATGCTGCTTCTCCCCATAAAAATTCTCCAGCTTTACAATCGGCTCGCTGTTGATATCATAAGAATCAATAATCATTCTGTTTCCTCCATAAATTTTATTTATCTTTACCAAAAAGTCCCATATCCACCACCCTTACTGCGCAGACATGAGACTTCCGTTTTTATTTTTGCATTACTTCAATAACACATTCATGTTTCTTCGTTTTTTTATTATAATTGATACCGGCAAGCATTCGAACCACAGAATCTTTCAGGCCATCCATATCCATTTGAATATAAATTTTTAAGGCCTCATACGTTTCCGTCTGGTTCCAATAGGTTCCGAATTTGTGGCGCAGCATGGCTTCTACCACAGATTTCGGGCTATACATGGAATAAATTTCGTCTCCAGTCTGCCGATGCGTAATCAGCTGATAACCATCGTACCACGTTTTTGCTTCTTCAAAACTCATCTCATATTTTTCACAGAGGGCAGATATCTCCTGCTCTGTGAAGCCAAAATATTCCGCCAGATCACCGGGATCTGTCATGGAATACTCGGTAAACATATTTAGTGCAGAATGAGAACCATTTTTGTTTGTGAACTTTTCTTTTTTCAGACTTTTCAGCAATACCTTTCGATTATATACATGCGTATTCCACAGTATTTCCATGCTTCTGAATTATTTTCATTAAATCATCAGCCTGCATCCAAACGGTTGCTGTATTATCATTTGGATGAACACCAATTTTATTTCCGACAAATTCCACGTCCATGAAGACTTGAACTCTGTGTTCGGCATCGTTTAGAATACCAAGCGGCGTAACGGCACCGGGTATCAGTTTCATAATATCAAATAATTCCTCCGCAGATGCAAAAGAAAGTGCACGCAGACCACGTTGCCTGCGAAACGCTTTCAAATCTACTCGCTTGTTCCCTTTCATCGTTATCAAATAATAATTACGTTTTTTATCGTCGCGAACAAATAAATTTTTAGCGCCCCACTCTGGATACGGCAAATCAACAGCATCTGCTTCTTCCATATTGAAAACTGCCTTATGTTCCGTAATTTCATACGCTATATTTTGCCTTTTTAAATAATGATATATCTCTATCTTATCCATACTCTTTTATCTCTGTAAACTGAAATTGAAATATGCCCTTATTTTTCATACTTTTCAATCCGGCATTCATGTTCTTTTGTTTTTTCATTGTAGTTAATTCCCACCAGCAAAAGCTCCCCTGCATAGCATGCAACAGACTCCGGATATTTTCTGTCTCTGATCTGATCTAATGCTGCTCTGACGCTTTTGTCCCATTTCAGTTCCACAACAAGCGCCGGGTAATAATTCTGAAACTCCGGCTTTGGAATAAACACAAAGTCTGCAAATCCACGACCCGCGGGAAATTCGCGGATTGGTTTGAAATAGTATTGCATGGAACTCAAATAGGCAATGGACAGAACACTGCTGAGTGAGTTTTCATTGTTATACTGAATCACAGAAGTATATTTCCTGTGAATTTTTTCAATTTCTTTTGCTACTGCGTTTCCATTCATCTGAATTGTATCTTTCAGAAGCTGCTCTGATTCTTTTTGAAATACAATCAACTCATTCCATTTTTTCCTTTTCGTTGCCAGAATCAATTCCTGACGGATTTCCTCATTCGGAATAAAAGCAGTTCTAAATGTCCGGTCATAGGCCAGATATCCAAGGTGAATCAGATACGTCAGCACATCGTCTTTATTGGCGAAGCTAACGGTATCGTTCTGAAAAGAGGTAACATCAACCGGAACATGATCTCCTGAAAGCATTTCGATTACGGCACTTTTCAGGCCATCAAAATCCATATTGATCAGCGGAACAATCGCCTCATAGGATGCGGTTCCGGACCAGTAGCTCTGGAATTCGCCTTCGAGCATCAGGTTCACAACGGCATTTGGATTGTATACATGATATTTCCCAATCTGATAACCGTCGTACCATCGTTTGACTTCTTCAAACTTCTGACCATATACTTCACATAGTTTTTGAACTTCTGTTTCTGTAAAACCTACATATGGTGCAATCGGCCCGGCATGCAGCATCGAATAATCTTTGAAATTGTTCAGCGCCGACTGTGTCTTTTCTTTTTTTACAGGCAAAATACCTGTCAGATATGCCAGTTGAATATATTTTGTCGGCTCCGTCCCTTTGAACATCGCCCGCAGAAAATTGATATATTCTTCCTGTGTTTTGAGATCCGCCGCCTCGTCACGAATCAGAACATCCCATTCGTCTATAATCACAATAAATTTTGTCCCGGATGCCGCGTTGATCCGTGACAGCGCCTCCGGCAGTGACCGGATTTCTTCTGGAAGTATATGGGGATAATATTCTTTTAACTCCGAAATCGTTTTTTCTGAGATATAAGAAACAATCCGCTCCGGTCCGCCTGCCGGTTCCATACACCATTGGATATCCCAGTGGAGCACATCATACTGATTCAGATGTTTTTCAAAATCCTTTGCCCTGCTGATTTCCAGCCCGGAAAACATTTCTTTCGAACTGCAGCCCTTGCTGTAATACGCGGTGAGCATGTTTGCCGTAATTGATTTTCCAAACCGCCGCGGGCGGCTGTTGCAGATATATCCCTGCAGAGTGTTCATGACTTTATTCGTATAAGTCAGCAGTCCTGTTTTATCAACATAAATCTCAGAATTTAATGCAACCGCAAATGCTTCATTTCCCGGATTCAGATAACTACCCATGCAAATTCCTCCCGTCAAAAGTTTATATCATATATTATACTTAATTCCCCTGACTATCACAAGGACAGGATTTCCCTGTCCATCTTCAATTACTTGCGTAAATTCGATGGACGCGTTTTATATCCTCATAGCTAAAGCTAAGGGTTTTACGACGCATTGGATAATTTTATGTTCCAACGGCATTCATACCTCTACCACCGCTTCATATTCTTCTCAAATTTCTCCGTATACGCCGCTTTTAATTCCTCCGCCGTAATTCCATAGCAGAGCATGACGTCGTTGTAATACATCAGAACATCCGCCATTTCCTCCACGAGGTGTTTTCTCAGATCTTCTTTCTCTACCGCATCTGCCGCCCCGTTCTTTTTCACGATATCGATCACTTCGCCGACTTCCCCAATCATCCAAAGCAATTTATTCTGTCCTGTTGCCGGGCAGATGGGTTCCCATTTTTGTTTGTATTTTTCCTGCAGTGCTTTCTGCATTTCCTGCATCTCGTTCATACCAAAATCAGACATGCTGTTTTCCTCCATACTCGTAAATAATCATTTGAAAATATTGTAACTATTCAGAGCCATGCGAAATGGAAGAAAAATCGCGAATCATGTTTACATGAATGAGCTATTTTTCTGGAATTTCATATGGCGAGATGGGACTCTGAATAGTTACAAAATATTATACCCTATAAATGCTTCAATGGTAAACTTTCATTTCGCCGCATAAAAAATACGCGCCGCATTTCTCATCAAAATCATGAGTATGCGGTGCGCAGTTTTTATTTTGCTTTTTTCTTCTCTCTTTTCACAAAAAGACAGACACATACAACAACAAAAACAGCCGTTGCTGCGATCAGTACCGGCCATACCGGCAGTGGACAGACGCCTGCGCTGATCAGTTTCAGTCCCTGGTAAAGTGTGTATACACCGAAAATTGAAAAGATGACAAACGCCAGTGTATTCAGCAGCCCATCCGGTGTCTTGCTCTTTAAGAGATAGCCGACCAGCATTCCGAGAATATCCGCTGCGAAAAGTCCGAGGGAGCATCCGATCCATACAACAAATGCAGATCTCATCCCTTCATTTGCACCAAAGGTGATTGCGGTAAGCTGTGTTTTGTCTCCGAGCTCTGCTACGAAGAACGTACAGAAAACGGCGAGCGGTGCGAACCGAATTTTGGATTTGCCGCCTTCTTCCTCTTCCTCGTCATCATCACCGGAAATGGTGGATGCTGCGAAGTAAAGAAATGCGAGTGCTGCAATCGTCTTAATCAGCCAGTCCGGAATGAATTCGCTGACGAGGCCGCCTGCGAGAACCGCCATTCCATTCAGTACCAGAATCGCGGCTGCGGTTCCCAGGATAATGTCTTTCAGCTTGTACTTCGAAGTGAGCGCAATCAGCATGAGCTGCGTCTTATCGCCCATCTCTGCGATGAACTCGGTAAGAAACACCTTTAGAAATAACACCATTTTCCATTCCCCTTATCTTACAATGATATAAATGGCATATACAGCATAAAATGCGACCATGCAAAAACCTTCGACTCTTCCGATTTTCTTTTTGGTTCCTGCAAAAATCCATACACATACCGTGAATACGATCAATACACACAAATCAATTATATTTTCCGTAATGATGGCCATCGGGCTGATTGCGGATGCAATGCCAAGTACCATAAGAATGTTGAAGATATTGGAACCGATCGCGTTGCCAAGTGCCATATCAACTTCATTCTTTCTCGCAGCAACGATAGAAGTTACGAGTTCCGGAAGGGAAGTTCCGATGGAAACAATGGTCAGTCCGATCAGAGTCTGGCTCATTCCGAGATCGCCCGCGATTCTCGCTGCGGCATCTACGGTCACATCTCCGCCGACTGCAATGGCGACTGCTCCGCCGACGATGAACACGATACTCTTCGGAACAGAAAGCAGCTTGATGTCCTCGTCGGAACCACCTTCAATTTCGACTTTTTTTCCTTCGCGGTTTGCCTTTAAGGCAATCTGAACCATGTAGACAATGTAACCTGCAAAGAATCCAATTAAGATCACGCCGTCCAGGTGACCGAGCATCATACCGGATTTATCGCCGAGTCCGCTGATTCCTAAAACCATTAAAAGTCCGGCGCAGATCAGGGACAGCGGGATGTCTCTTTTGATGGTTTCCTTTGCAACTTCTACGGTAGTCAGTACGGCACAGACACCGATGACAACCATCAGGTTAAAGATATTGGAACCGATGACATTGCTGACGGCAAGCTCGTTGTTGCCGGTAAGCGAAGCCGATACACTGACCGCGGTCTCCGGAAGTGATGTTCCCATGGCAACAATGGTCAGTCCGATGATGATCGACGGAACGTGCAGTCTTTTTGCCGCGCTTGAGCTTCCTTCTACGAAAAAGTCCGCACCTTTGATCAGCAGTACAAAACCGATGACGAGACAGACAAGCACAAGAGCAAACGGGGCGTTGTTGATGAAATTTTCCATGTTTTCCTCCTTTGTTTTCCAAGCATATATTCCAGAATAGTATCGTTAGCAGAAGCAGGTTTTACTCATTATCCGCAAAAAAAGACTCATGTATATCAAGGAACATCCGATATGCGATACACCGGTGATTCATCGATATACATGAGTCTCATTATTTAAGATTTGCCAGATTATACTCTTTTCTTATAATCAGAATGTTGACAAATCACACATTCGTGCTAACTACTCCCTCATGGAATATTACATTACTTGATAAATACTATCAAATGTCTTCAGGGTTGTCAACAAAATTTGACTTTTTTATCCGAAAGATTTCAGCCCCGCTTACGAATGCATACCAGTCATGGGTGCAGAATACTTTACAAAATATAACAAACCGAATATCCTAAAACGAGAAAAACTTCATTTTCATGATAGTCCATTTTTAGACTGATCTATCTTTTCTATGGTACTCACCTCTCTATTCGTCCTGTGTTTCCATCTCTTCGAGTTCCAGTTCCGTTTCCATCATGCGCTCCAACAGGGATTCCTGTGCCTGATTTTCTTCGTCTATTTTCGTCTGAAGCTCCATCAGCTGTTCGTAATTTGCGGAAAGTTCCGGGTCCATCATTTCCAGTTGAAGTTCTGACATTCTGCTCTCACTCTCCGCAAGCTGCTCCTCGTATTTTTCGAGCTGCCGTTTTAAGCGGGACAGAATTTTTCCCGGGTTATAATATTTCTTTTTGTCAAACACATCATCCAGTGTCGGAACGTCGGCTGATTTCCGTACAGTTCCTCCCGCATTTCCCGTTTCTCTGCCCGGCGTCTGCCGTTTGATTTCTTCGAGATACTGTGCATAATTCATTCCGTAAAATTGTACGTCGCTCTCGCCGAACTCCAGAATACCGGTTGCCACCTGGTTGATGAAATAACGGTCGTGCGATACGAACAGAACGGTTCCCTCGTAGCTGGTCAGCATTTTTTCCAGCGCTTCTTTTCCCGCCAGATCCATGTGATTCGTCGGCTCGTCCAAGATCAGGAAATTCGGTTTCGTATAGAAAATCCGGCAGAGCTCCAGCCGCACTTTTTCACCGCCGGAGAGCTGCCCCATTTTCTTTTCGACATCCTCACCGGAAAACAGAAAGGCTCCCAGTGCGCTTCGGACGTCGTTGCGAAGCAGGTTCGGATAAAGACTCCAGAAATAGTCGAGCACCGTCTGCTCCGGGTCAAATTTCTGGTTGACTGCTTTGTGCTGATCGAAGTAGGCAAAATCCACGCGGTTTCCAAATTGATAACTTCCGCCCAGTGGATTGATTTCGCCCACAACGGTTTTCAGAAGCGTCGATTTTCCTTTTCCGTTTTCTCCGATGATCGCAATCCGTTCTGCTTTTTTGATGACGGCCGAAACCTCGCTCAGAACGGTATCGTATCCTATTTTCAATTTTTTCATCGTGAGCACGTCCGTATAGCTTTCGCGTGCCGGATGGAATAAGGCATGGAACGTCTTCGTGTCAAACCGCCGCGGTTTCTCGATTTTCACCATATGCTCGATCGCCATTCGCTTGGAACGGGTCGCCGCAACTTTCGTCGGTGTGTTTTTCCATTTCTCAATCCACGCCGTCAGACGCTCAATTTCCTTCTGCTGCGCCTCATAATCTTTTTCCTGCTTGATCTGCGCTTCTTCTTTTAATCTCACAAACGCAGAATAATTTCCCGGATACCGTTTGATGTCACCGTATTCGATTTCATACGTCACATCAATCACGCGGTCCAGAAACATGCGGTCATGTGATACAATGATAACGGCATTTTCGTAGCTTTTCAGATAATTTTCCAACCACTCCACTGCAGCGATGTCGAGGTGGTTGGTCGGCTCGTCCAGAAGCAGGATGTCCGGACGCTGTAAGAGGAGCTGAATCAGCGCAATTTTTGTCTGCTGTCCGCCCGAAAATTCACCGATCGGTTTTTCCAGATCTTCGAGCGCAAAACCAAATTTCTGGAACATCGTTTCCATATCTTTTTTCCAGCTGTACCCGTGCAGGCTCTCGATTCTCCGCTCCAGGTAATCATACTCCGCCAGCAGTTTTTTATGATCTTCGGTCTCGGCAAGCAGCTTTTCGATTTCCTTTTTTCGCGCTTCACACGCAAAGACTTCCGCGAAAGCCTTCTCCAGCTCCTCTCTTACCGGCACATCTCCATCGGTAAAATTAATCTGGCGCAGAAAACCGATGTTCTGTTTTCCGCTCATTGTAATCCCGCAGGTCTCGTCGCTGTCCAGATTACTCATCTCAATATCCCCAGCAATCAGCCGCAGCAGCGTCGTTTTTCCACAGCCGTTTCTACCGACAATTGCAATTTTTTCTGTGTCGTGAATTTCGAAATTCACACTGTTTAAAATCGTATCCGCGCCAAACTGTACTTTTGCATTTCTGATCTGATATCTCATGTTTTATACCTTTTCTGTTGTGTGAACCTCACAGTCGGTATTTTCACGGAGTCTGACATGTCGAAAATAGTTCGACTGTGAC
>ERZ772872.706-NODE-706-length-33169-cov-16.039017_pt1 | contig 33169 bp, 34 predicted proteins | sample MGYA00512132_ERZ772872 | MGnify/ENA primary metagenome ERZ772872 (study PRJEB29015, sample SAMEA2737724) | human gut metagenome | biome: human gut; feature: human-associated habitat; material: faeces | place: China | collected 2012 ...
TATTTCATTAAAATACCCCCAATACTGGGTGTCCAGTATTGGGGGTACATATCAAGAAAAATCTCCTGAGCCGGCGGCTTTTTGTGTGCCTTACGGCACCATGATAAATTCTACGATAAACACTACTGCGCAGCAGCAGCAAGCCACATGAAAAAGGCTCATGCCGCGCCAGGCGGTGGCAACGCCGACGCCGAGGGCAAGAGCACCTGCAGCAGGTGTCTGCGTTTCCTGCAGGATAGCAGGAAAGGTCATTACTGCGAGCGTCGTGTAGGGGACATAATATAAAAAGGAACGGATGAAGGGATTTTTGATTTCCTTACGAATGAGTGTTAGCGGAAGTACGCGGATAGCGTAGGTAACAAGTGCCATGACTGCAATATAAATATAAATATTGTGTTCCATCTGCTAATCCTCCTTTTGCTGGGACTGTACCGGCCTGAACCAGGCTGCAGCCGCTGCGATGACTACAGTGAGGATAATGGTACGCGTACCGCCGGTAAGCTGCGCCAACGGCTCCATGTATGTTGCTACGAAGCTGGCGATGAAGCTTGTGATTACAACAGTGAGAATGATACGGCTTTCGCGTGCAGGGGGCATGATGATAGCAAGGAACATGCCAAACAGTGCTACACTCAGTGCGCTGACAATGCTTTCTGGCAGCGCTGCACCGGCGATAATGCCGCAGGCTGTGCCAATCGACCAGCCAGGAATTGCTACAGCCATGCCGCCATAGTAATAGTATGGATTTAAAACACCGGGACGGGAGATAGCAATCCCGAAAAGCTCATCCGTTACAGCGAAGGCCATAGCCAGACGATGTATAAAGCCTTGCGCGTTGCTGAGCCTTTGGCTCAGCGCGCAGCTCATCAGCATGTAGCGTGCATTGGCAATGAGGGTAACCAGTGCTATTTCGGTATAGCTGGCGTTTTGACCTATGAGGGTAATGGCGGCAAATTCACCGGCTGAAGTGTTGTTGAGCAGGCTTGTCAGAAAGCCTTGGAATACAGAAAGCCCAGATGTGCGGCAAATAATTCCCAGAGAAAAGGCTACGGCAAAATATCCCAATCCTATAGGTATGCCGTCGTGCAAGCCTTGGCGAAAGGCCGTAGCGTTGCTTGAAATACTATTAGTATATACAAAATCTGTATTTTTGGATGAAATTTGCATCATAATACACCACAACAATCGTAAGACAATCCAAAAAACAAAAAAATCAAAATATAATAATGCCAAGTGTTGGAAAATATACCCGTAAGCCCCAAATGGAAGGCTTACGGGTATAAATGCTTTGGTAAACGCTGAGGGGATGGCGCTTGCCGTTATTTTTTATTTGAGCAGCTCCTGAGCAACAAGATGTCCCATTTCGGAGGTAGAGACCTTCTTCAGGCCTTCTGCATAAAGGTCAGGAGTGCGGTAGCCCTGCTCCATAACTGCGTCAACAGCTGCTTCCATAGCGTTCGCTGCTTCGTTTTGATTCAGGGAGTAGCGCAGCATCATAGCAACACTGAGAATGGTTGCCAGCGGGTTAGCAATACCTTGGCCGGCAATGTCCGGTGCGCTGCCGTGGATAGGCTCGTACATACCGGTGCCGTCGCCGAGGCTGGCGCTCGGAAGCAGGCCGATGCTGCCTGCAATCGTGCTGGCTTCGTCACTGAGGATATCGCCAAAGATATTGTTGGTCAAGATAACGTCGAACTGCTTAGGATTCAGCACTAACTGCATTGCGCAGTTGTCAACATAGAAGTTATTTAGCTCGATTTCAGGGTAATCTTTTGCCTGCATTTCGGCAATAATCTTGCGCCACATACGGCTGGAGCCCAATACATTGGCTTTATCAACGCTGGTTACTTTACCACGACGTTTTTTGGCAGCTTCAAAAGCAAAACGGGCAATGCGTTCTACCTCCGGACGGGTGTAAAGCTCAACGTCGCTTGCTTCCTCAACGCCGTCAGCGTTGAGGTGCGCTTCGTTGTGTTCACCGAAGTAGATGCCGCCGGTAAGCTCGCGTACGATTAAAAGATCGGCACCTTCGGCACGTTCTGTTTTCAGCGGAGAAAGATGCGCGGTGAATTTGGAAACGGTCATCGGGCGCAGGTTGCAGTACAGGCCCAAAGCTTTGCGGATACCAAGCAGGCCTTTTTCCGGACGGATATCCGGTTCAACATTATCCCATTTCGGTCCGCCGACAGCACCGAGCAGGACAGCGTCAGCAGCCTTAGCGCTGGCGATAGTTGCTTCCGGCAGGGGAACGCCGGTTGCGTCGATTGCGCAGCCGCCGATGAGCTGCTTGTCATATTCAATTTCAAAGCCAAATTTTTTGGCAGCAGCGTCGAGAACCTCTACAGCTGCATCAACTATTTCTACACCAATGCCGTCACCTGGCAGTAAGCAAATCTTCATTATTTGTTTTCTCCTTTAATATAATTAATCAGGCCGCCGCAGTCTGCGATATGCTGGATGAATTCCGGCAGCGGTTTTGTTTTGATCGTAATATTTTTGTTGAGGATTTTGATTTCACCCTTGTTTACATCAACGTCGATTTCATCGTCGGGTTCAATCTTTTCAACGTCAGTGCCTATTTCCAGCACCGGCAGACCGATGTTAATCGCATTGCGGTAGAAGATACGGGCAAAGCTGTCTGCTACAATGCATTTGATGCCCTTAACCTTTAATACTACCGGGGCATGCTCACGGGAAGAGCCGCAGCCGAAGTTTTTGCCTGCTACGATATAATCGCCGGGCTGTACGTTGGCGGCGAAGTTAATTTCCAGGTTTTCCTTCGCATCCTCCATAGCGTGCTCTGCTAATTCCTTGAAGTCGGCAATGTTCAGATATCTTGCCGGAATAATAACGTCTGTATCGATGTGGTCGCCGTAACGCCAAACTTTGCTCATTTTACTACCTCCTCAGGGCTGGTGATATAACCGGTGATGGCACTGGCTGCAGCGGTATAGGGGCTTGCCAGATAAACCTCGCTGTCGACATGGCCCATGCGGCCGCGGAAGTTGCGGTTGGTGGTGGATACAGCGCGCTCGCCTGCTGCGAGGATACCCATGTAACCGCCCAGGCAGGGACCGCAGGTCGGAGTGGAAACGGCAGCACCGGCATCAATAAAGGTATCGATGTAACCGCGGTGCATAGCATCCTGATAAATCTGCTGGGTTGCCGGGATGATGATCATACGCACATGGTCGCAAACCTTGTGACCTTTGAGAATTTCGGCAGCCTGCTCCAAATCCTCCAAACGGCCATTGGTGCAGGAACCGATGACAACCTGGTCGATTTTGATTGCATGACCTTCCTTAGCAGGATGAGTGTTTTCCGGCAGATGCGGATAAGCAACTACAGGAACAAGCTCGTCGAGCTTAATATCGAGTACGCGGGCATATTCAGCATCTTCGTCCGCAGTAACTGCTTCCCATTCACGGGTTACGCCGCGTTCCTTTAAGAATTCGATGGTCTTTTCATCAACGGGGAAAATGCCGTTTTTGCCGCCGGCTTCGATAGCCATGTTGCAGATAGTCAGACGGTCGGCCATCGAAAGCTCGCTGACACCTTCACCAGTGAATTCCAAAGATTGGTAACGGGCACCGTCAACGCCGATCATACCGATGATAGTCAGGATGATGTCCTTGCCTTTAACGTATTTCGGCAGCTTGCCGGTAAGGTTAACCTTGATAGCATGCGGAACCTTGAACCAAGAGGTGCCGCTGGCCATAGCGCAGCCGATATCGGTTTGGCCCATGCCGGTGCTCAGTGCGTTGAGCGCGCCGTAGGTGCAGGTGTGGGAATCGGCACCAATGATGATTTCGCCGGGAGCAACAAGGCCTTTATCCGGCAGCAGTGCATGCTCGATACCCATCTGGCCTACTTCAAAGTAGTTTTTGATTTCGTGCTTGCGGGCGAAGTCACGCATACGCTTGCACATGGTTGCGGATTTGATATCCTTGCAGGGGGAGAAATGGTCCGGAACCAGAGCAATTTTGTTTTTATCAAATACCGGTTTACCGATTTTTTCAAATTCGTTGATAGCCGGGGGACCGGTAATATCATTTGCTAATACTAAATCTACTTGAGAAACAAGCAGGTCGCCGGCGCTTACGCTGTCGCGGTGAGCGTGCTTGGCTAAGATTTTTTGCGTCATTGTCATTCCCATAAGTTAGTCCTTCTTTCTTTAGGGGCTGCTGATAAAGCAACCAGTGATTAATTTACATAGTTAGTGAAATAAAATAGCCCCTATCTGCGCTTGCAGATAGGGGCGAAGTTTTTTCGCGGTACCACCCTAAGTTGTACTTAATTTTCCCGATTAGCGAATCGGCAGCGTAACGTGCTGGAAACGTCTGCTCCTACTTGGTTCAGAGAAGCTGCTCGCGGGTGAGCTTCTTTGCCTGCTTGCTGGCGGCTTGCACCATACGCCGTCTCTCTGGATGCTGGGGCAGGTAATTTTTCCCGGTCATTGCATTTTGTTCTTAAATTAAAACAAACACATCACTGTGTTCTTCACATTATCGCAACAATTTTGTGGTTTGTCAAGTGTGAAAATGAAAAAATGCCTAGAAAAACATTTAATGTGCATCTGAAATGGAAAAAAGTATTGCTGAAGTGCAAAGGAGTGTAGGGGTATAAAAAATGCTTCTTTCAGAAAATTGTCTTTTACAGAACTTTTGTCATGCAAATAAATATACATATATACAATTTGCAATCGTAATAACGTAGTATTGTAATTAAAATTACAGTAGTTGTGGTGGTCTTTAACAGAAACACTAACGGAACTGCTAATAGATTTATTGATAAAATGCTTTGAGAGGGGAATTTATTATGAATACTTCGCTGCCCAAAAAACAGGGATTGTACGATCCTTGGTTTGAACACGATGCCTGCGGTGTTGGCGTAGTTGCCAATATTAAGGGCAAGAAGTCTAATAAAATTTTACGACAGGCTTTGGTGGTTTTACATAACATGGACCATCGCGGTGGTCAGGGAGCAGATATGAACTCCGGTGACGGTGCCGGTGTGCTGCTGCAGATACCGCATAACTTTTTTTTGTCAAGGAATGTGCCAAGCAGTGCTCAGCGAAAAGCCGAAGCTTTTATATAACTACTTTAAACAGCTCTTTGCTCAGGTAACAAATCCGCCGATTGATGCCATTCGTGAGGAGGTTTTTACGGATACAACCAGCGGTATCGGTCCGGAACTGAATCTGATTGATCCGCAGCCGGAAAGCTGCCACCCTGAAGGTATTTGAGGAGGTGAAGGCATAATGGGTAAGCCGACCGGATTTATGGATTACAAGCGTGCGGAGCTTGCTTTGCGTGCCCCCGAAGAAAGAATTAAGGATTGGCAGGAAATTAAGACGAGCAGCCTGCCGCATAAGGAAGCACTGCGCTGCCAGGCTGCGCGCTGCATGGATTGCGGCGTTCCCTTCTGTCACAGCGGTGTGATGATTAACCGCATGGTTTCCGGCTGTCCGCTGCATAATCTGATGCCGGAATTTAATGATCTTGTTTACCATGGGATGGATGATTATGCCTATGCCCGTCTTAATAAAACCAACAATTTTCCGGAATTTACATCTCACGTCTGCCCGGCTCCCTGTGAGGGTGCCTGCAACGCAGGATTAGTGAATAATCCTGTTACCATTCGCAATATTGAGCAATATGTCATTGAAAACGCCTTCGAGCATGGATTGGTAAAACCCAATAAGCCTGCCAAGCGCAGCGGCAAAAAGGTTGCTGTTATCGGCAGCGGACCTGCCGGCCTTGCCTGTGCCGATGAGCTGAACAAGGCCGGTCACAGCGTTACTGTTTACGAGCGTGCCGACCGTGCCGGCGGTCTGCTGATGTACGGTGTTCCGAATATGAAGCTGGAAAAAAAGCTGGTAGAGCGGCGCGTCAAGCTGCTGGAGGACGCCGGCGTAAAATTTGTCTTAAACAGCGAAATTGGCGTAAAGCTTGCTTCCAGCACATTGTTGGAGGAATATGATGCTGTGGTACTATGCACCGGTGCGACAGTACCGCGTGATTTGCCGGTTGCCGGACGCAAGCTGGAGGGCATTTATTTCGCCAAGGAATATCTGGAAAGCGTAACTAAGAGTCTGCTGAACAGTAATCTGGAGGATGGGCTGGCTATTGATGCCAAGGATAAGGATGTTGTCATCATCGGCGGCGGTGATACGGGCAACGATTGCATGGCAACCGTTATCCGTCAGGGATGCCGCAGCGTGCGTCAGCTGGAAATCAATCCCTGTCTGCCGCACAGCCGCACAGCGGATAATCCCTGGCCGCAGTTTCCGCGTATCTTTAAAACGGATTACGGTCAGGAGGAGGCTATTCATAAATTTAAACAGGATCCGCGCGAATTCTGCATTACAACTAAAGAATTCATAGGTGAGGATGGCAAGGTCAGCGGTCTGCGCTTGTGCCAAAATGAATGGAAGCAGATAAACGGACGCTTGGTGCTGGCAGATATCCCCAGTACAGAACATGTTGTACCGGCACAGCTGGTGCTGCTGGCCATGGGCTTTGTGGGCAGCGAAGAGCGACTGCTCGAGGAATTCAAGCTGGCGAAGGCACCTAACGGCAGCATAGCGGCTGATGACAGCAGTTATGTGACCAATGTGCCCGGCGTTTTTGCCGCCGGTGACGCGCGTCGCGGACAGAGCCTGGTGGTGTGGGCTATTGCCGAAGGGCGTGGTGCCGCACATGCAGTTGATAAATTTTTGCAGAAATAAGCAATACGGTTCTCCTTTTCTTTTATAGATGTGCTTGCAGCTTTTGTGTATATAAAAAATAGCTGCCGGCACGTTTTTTATTATCTGTAGCCTTGAAATAGGTAACGGCTACAGAAATGCACCATCTGCGTCATATAAATCAGAAGTGAAATCTTCGCAAACTCAAAGCTTTTCTGCGGATTTGATTGTTACCACGTTGCACTTTCCTTGCAAGATAAGCTATAATATAGATAAATATACCTAGCAATAGCTAAATTTACGATATAGGAGAAAACAAAATGTTTATTGACAGAGCGAGAATTTATGTAGAAGCAGGCGATGGCGGCGACGGTATGAGCAGCTTCCGCAGAGAAAAATTTGTAGAAAAGGGTGGCCCGAACGGCGGTAACGGCGGTCGCGGCGGTGACGTTGTCCTGATTGCGGACAAAAATCTCAATACTCTGATTGACTTCCGTTACAAGAGAAAATATGTTGCTAAGCGCGGCGGTCAGGGTGGTACTAAAAACTGCACCGGTGTACGCGCTGATACCGTATTCGTTAAGGTGCCGATGGGCACCTTGGTACGTGATGATGCAACCGGCGCCGTTATGGCAGACCTTGTTGAGGACGGCCAGACCTATACGGCTGCTAAGGGCGGCCGCGGCGGCAAGGGCAATGCCTGCTATGTTACCAGCACCAACCGTGCTCCGACCTTTGCCGAAAAGGGCGAACCCGGCGAAAACCGTTGGCTGAAGCTGGAGCTGAAGCTGTTGGCTGACGTTGGCCTGGTAGGCTATCCCAGCGTAGGCAAGTCCAGCATTATCGCACAGGTGAGCGCTGCCCGCCCCGAAATTGCTGCCTACCATTTTACAACGCTGTCACCGGTTTTGGGCGTAGTACGTTTGGATGAGGAGCGCAGCTTTGTATTGGCGGATATCCCCGGCCTGATTGAAGGTGCGCATGAGGGTGTAGGCCTTGGTCATGACTTCCTGCGTCACGTAGAGCGTACTAAGGTACTGCTGCATATTGTTGACGTTGCTGGCGTTGACGGCCGTGATCCGATTGAGGATTTTGACAAAATCAATACAGAGCTGGCAGAATACAGCGAGCGTCTTGCACGCCGTAAGCAACTGGTTGTTGCCAACAAAATGGACCTGCCGGAAGCGCAGGAAAACTTTGAGCGCTTAAAGGAATACGTTGAAGCCAAAGGCTACGAAATCTGCAAGGCTAGTGCTGCTACCGGCGAAGGTCTGCGTGAGCTGATGTTTAAGGCTTACGACCTGCTGCTGCAGTATGTTCCGGAAGAAGATGAAGAAGACCTGGCACGCTTTGACGAGATTGATCCGGACAGCTATGAAATTGTTGTCGGCAACGATACCGACTGGGAGGTTCGCGGCAAGAACATCGAGCGTCTTGTTGCCATGACTAACTTTGACAATGATGAGGCACTTTACCGCTTCCAGATGATCTGGAAACGTCTTGGTATTGATGAGGCGCTGAAGGAGAAAGGCGTACAGGAAGGTCAGAGTGTGCGTATTAGGGATATGGTTTTCGACTACAAGGATTGATCCTGCGGATAACGCACCGTCTGCGTCATGAAATTTACTTGACGTACGAGGAGTACGCCATCGTAAATTTCATTTAGCATCCGGCACATTCTCCACAGTCTCTAAAAAGCAAGTTGTGCTATCTGCGTCATGAAATTTCCTCGACGTACAAGGAGTACGCCGTCGTCCGTTTCATTTAGCATCCGACACATTCTCTGCGCCCTTGGCGAAAGAGATGTATTGCGGATAACGCAAAAAATATAAAAAACTAGAACTGCAGGTGAGGGGAAATGTTAAACAATGAAGTAAGCCGTGAGGCTTTAAAAAAGGCTAAGCGTATTGTAATTAAGGTTGGTACGAGTACGATTACCTATGCCAACGGCAAGCGCAATTTTAGTCAGATTGATCGTCTGGCGCGCGAAATCAGCGATTTACAGAATCAGGGTAAGGAAATGATTTTGGTTACCAGCGGTGCCGTGGCTGTGGGCGTGGACCGCATGGGCTTGCCCGGAAAACCCAAAACTATTCCCGGCAATCAGGCTGCTGCTGCCGTAGGCCAGGGCGTTCTGATGCACACCTACGAAAAATTCTTTGCCGATTACGGTCAGATCGTGGCGCAGGTGCTGATTACTAAAACAGAGGCTATTGACCGCCACCGTTATACAAATACGCGTAATACCTTTATGGAGCTGATGCGTCAGCGTGTTATCCCTATCGTCAACGAAAATGACGTTGTGGCTCTCGATGAGCTGAAAATCGGCGATAACGATAATATGTCTGCTCTTGTTGCAGGCATTGTGGATGCCGACCTTGTTATCATTTTGTCGGATGTGGATGGCCTGTATACCGCTAATCCGCAAACGCATCCCGATGCGGTTATTGTGCCTGAGGTTGCGGAAATCACTCCGGAGATTGAGGCAAGTGCCGGCGGTGTCGGCTCTGCCCGCGGTACCGGCGGTATGGCTACCAAGATTCAGGCAGCCAAGGCTGCGACAAGCAGCGGTATTCATCTGGTAATTGCAAGCGGTACCGAAAAGAATGCCATTACCCGTGTGCTGCAGGGTGAAGAGCTGGGAACCTTGTTCGTGAGCCGTGAAAACCGTCTGCAGTTCCGCAAGCGCTGGCTGGCCTTTGGTGCCAAGATTGCCGGCAGTATTGTTGTGGATGATGGCTGTGCTAAGGCTATTCGCAAGGCCGGCGGCTGCAGTATTCTGCCGGCAGGTGTGTTTGCCGTGCAGGGTGAATTTTTGCCGGGCAGCACGGTAAGCGTTATCGATAAGGATGCGCATGAGCTGGCGCGTGGTTTAGTGCATTATTCTTCTGCCGAGCTGGAGCAGATTAAGGGCTGCAATTCCGGCGAGATTGCAAATATTCTGGGACATAAAAATTTTGATGAGGTTATCCACCGCGATGACCTGGTTATTTTATAAGGCAGGGTGAGGATTATGGCAACGTATGAATTGGTGAAGGCTAAGGCGCAGGCTGCAAAGCAGGCTGCAGCAAAGCTTGCCGTTACTTCTACCGCAGTTAAGAATGCGGCACTTTTGGCGATGGCTGCTGCGCTTGAGGCACAACAGTCTGAAATTTTAGCTGCGAATAAGCGTGATATGACTGCTGCTGCAGCCAAGGGCATGAAAAGCTCAATGCTGGACCGTCTGAAGCTGACTGCCGAGCGCATCAGCGGTATGGCTGATGGCTTGCGTCAGGTAGCAGGTCTGGCTGACCCTGTTGGTAATGTTATTGATGGCAAAACCTTGCCTAACGGTCTGCATATTACTAAAATTCGCGTTCCCCTGGGTGTTATCGGTATTATTTACGAGGCACGTCCCAACGTTACGGCGGATGCCGCAGGCCTGTGCCTGAAGTCCGGCAATGCTGTTATCCTTAAGGGCGGCAGTGAGGCGATGGAGTCCAATAAAACTGTTGCTGCGATTTTGGCGCAGGCTGCTGAGGGTGCAGGCATTCCTGCGGGCTCTATTCAGTTTATTGATACCAGTGACAGACAGGCTGTGCAGGATTTAATCCATATGAATGGCCTTGTCGACGTGGTTATTCCTCGCGGCGGTGCCGGCCTGATTCAGGCGGTAGTGCGTAATGCCAGCGTGCCGGTTATCGAAACAGGTGCGGGCGTATGTCATACCTATGTGGACAAGGATGCTAATGTGGAGATGGCGATGAAGATTGCCTTCAATGCCAAGGTACAGCGTCCTTCCGTATGCAATGCAATGGAAACACTGCTGGTGCATAAGGATATTGCGGATAAATTTTTGCCGATGATGCTGATGATGTATAATTCCTCTGCCGTAGAAATACGCGGTGACAAGGCTGTTCAGGAGTACAGCGGTCAGGTGCATCCGGCAACGGAAGAAGACTGGTCTACGGAATACGGCGACTTGCGTCTTTCCGTCAAGATTGTGGACAGTATTGAGGAGGCCATGGCACATATTGCCAAATACGGCACCGGTCACAGCGAATGTATTGTTACCGATAATTATCAGGCGGCACAGCTTTTCCAATATACCGTGGACGCTGCTGCTGTTTACGTCAATGCCTCTACCCGCTTTACCGACGGCAACGAATTCGGCTTCGGTGCTGAAATCGGCATCAGCACACAAAAGCTGCATGCCCGCGGACCTATGGCGCTGCCGGAGCTTACAAGTACGAAGTATCTGATTAACGGTAACGGTCAGGTGCGCAAATAAGCTCATATGTAACGGTGTTGCTGAATGGTTAGCAATGAAAAACCTCAGGGATGACAGATGTTACTTAATGCTGACGTAATATCAGATGCTATATTTTAATAAAGCATAATACTTACTGAAACCCGCTTCAATGGCGTAAGCCGGCGAAGCGGTGTTTTGCTTTTGCAGGAAAGCTGTCTGATGCAGGTAAAATTCACATTTTTGCACTGATTTTTATTGCCTGAGGTATATGCTTTAAGTGTAAAATTTGATATAATTAATTGGATAAGATTGCTTTGTTGCTATTGCACAATTTAGGAAGCTGGAGGGAACTCTTTTGGAAGAATTGTATCGTGAAGAATCTGGAACAAGTACGCAAAGAAAAATCTTTGCAGTGATTGCCTTGCTTATGATTGCGAGCCTTTATTGGCATGAATGGACCTGGCTGCAGGAACATAGACGCTTTGATATGTTAGGTTGGGGTATGGATACCGTACTTTTAGCTCTGTGGATTTGGCGCGTAGCCTTTGGCTATACTCTGATACTCTACAAGGATATGAAGCTTGAGGTAATCAGCCACGGCTTAGGCTTTATTAAACGCCGTTATGTTGTTGACCTGACCCGTACAGAAAGCTTTACCGATAAATATGTAAAGAGCTTTTTCCGTAAAACAGCGATTAAGCATTATATCCATCGCTATAATTCACTTGATGAAAATCCGCAGCGCTTGCTGGTATTTACCGAAGGCAAGAAAAATAAGCTGGCGGGTTTGCTGTTTAAATCCAGTGATGAGTTTGTCCGTGTATTGCGTAAGGAAATACCGGATAAATTTATTCAGCTTTAATTGATGATTGTTTTTGATATAGGAGGCTTTGAGATATGGAAACTATAGCTAACGTAGAACCGGTGGTTGTCTGCGCCCGTGTGATGCAAATATTTTTTGGTTCTTTTATTTACATTTATCTGATTGCCAAGCTGGTTGGCCCCGATAACAAATTGGCGTGGTTCAGAAAACGTAAAAAATATACTTTTTTTAACCGCCGTGGTATTTTCGGCGAGGATATCAACTTCGGTTATCCTGTATGCTGGCAAGGCGTTCTTGTTTTCCTGGCAATTTACGGCGTAGTTTTCGGCTTTGGCTATTGGTATATTTTCGTACACGCTTATTAAGCTAAATATTTGGTAGAGGAAGGATTTGCTTCAATGGCAGAAATTAGAGGTATTATTGTTAAAAAGCAGGGCGAGCGCGCTGAGGTAAAGGTTGATAAAGCTGAAAGCGAACTGACAGGCCTGCCAAAATACATAGATTGCTGGAACCCGGTAGGTGCCAAGGCCGGCGATGTGGTTGGTGCGGAATACCGCGATTTTGACCAACGCAAGGCTAAGCTGGTTATTTACGGTCTGCCGGTAGCAGGTATTCTTGCAGGTGTTGCCTGCGGACACAGCATGGCTACGTTCTTTCATATGGATGAATTGCCATTTATCGCTGCCTGCATTGTTTTGTGGCTTTTGGTAACCGTAAACTATGCACGTATTTTTAAACGTGATGCTGTACGCGAAGGCAAGCAGGCTGTTATTTTTGAAATCCAGCAGCCGAAGATTGTTATTGATATGGGTCAAAAGGAATAGGCTGAAGCATGAAGGTTATTTTGGCATCAGCCTCTCCGCGCAGACAGGCGCTGCTGCAGCAAATAGGTATTACTCCGCTGGTTTGTCCGGCGGATTTTGCAGAAGACAGCGGCACTGCCAGCCAGGCGCAGGAGGTTGCTTTGCATAATGCAGCCGGCAAATGCGCTGCTGTAGCAGCAAAAATGGGAGATGAGCTTCCGGTTATTGCTGCAGATACAATCGTAGTAATTGATAATGTTATTTTGGGCAAGCCGCAGGATGCAGCAGCTGCTAAGGCTATGCTGCAGCGTTTGTCCGGACGTACACATCAGGTTATGACAGGCGTTGCTGTATGTTATAAGGGACAAAAGATGTCCGAGGTGTGCGTTACTGATGTAAGCTTTCGTCAGCTGACTGCTGAAGAAATAGATGCTTATATTGCTACAGGCGAACCTATGGATAAGGCAGGAGCCTATGGCATTCAGGGCAGAGGTGCTGTCCTGGTGGAAAAAATCAATGGCTGCTATAACAATGTTGTAGGTCTGCCGTTGTCATTGTTGTACTTAATGATGCAAAGATTGGGAGTATGAGGAGCTATGAAGAGTGACTAATCCTGCAGTAAGCAGGACCTGCGATTTTTGCAGTGATTTTAGTAGTATCGACAAAACAACAAACACAGAGAGTATTAAAAATCTTCCCTTAGAGGACAGACCACGGGAAAAGCTTTTTCTGCGTGGGGTGGAAGCGCTGACGGATGCGGAGCTGCTGGCAATATTGCTGCGCACAGGCACTGCTCGAAAATCAGCGTTGGAGATTGCTAAGGAGCTTACAGCTGACGGAGGACTTTACAGGCGTCTGGCAGGAGTGAGGGACTTAAATGAGCTTATGCAAATCAAGGGTATGGGGCAGGCCAAGGCAGCAACAGTTTTGGCAGCTCTGGAAATAGGCAGACGTATTGCGTCGGCCCACCCTTTGGATAAAATCCATTTTGGCTGTCCGCAGGATGGTGCGGCATTTTTGATGCCACGCCTGCGTTATGCCACAAAGGAACAATTTTTGGTAATTTTGTTAAACAGTAAGAATAAAGTAATAGGCACAGAGCTGGTATCAGAGGGTTCGCTGACCAACTCGGTGGTGCATCCGCGTGAGGTATTTCTGCCGGCGATTCTGCAGCATGCAGCCTCTATCTGCGTGGCACATAATCATCCATCGGGTGATCCGATGCCAAGCATTGAGGACAGGCAGCTGACAGCTGTTTTGCTGGCGGCAGGACAAACGTTGGGGATTCCGCTTCTGGACCATCTGATTATCGGGGACGGTGCTTATTACAGCTTTCAGGAAGATGGAGCATTAGAAGTTTAGGAGGATAGTCGGAAATGAAGTTTACTTTCCCTAATATCAGTATTTTTAACAATATGTCGGATGACATGGGTATAGATTTGGGCACTGCGAATACGCTGGTGCATTGCAAGGATAAGGGTATTATTATCCGCGAACCGTCGGTAGTAGCTGTTGAAAAGGACACTAACGAGGTACTGGCAATCGGTGCGGAGGCTAAGAGAATGATTGGTCGTACTCCCGGTAACATTGTCGCTATCCGTCCGATGAAGGATGGCGTTATTGCCGACTATGAAATTACTCAGTCTATGCTGAAATATTTTATTAAGCAGGCTATGGGCAACCGTACCTTTGTACGTCCGCGTATTCTGGTTGGTGTGCCTTCCGGTGTTACCGAAGTAGAAAAGCGTGCAGTTGTTGATGCTACTATTGAAGCAGGTGCGCGTGAGGCTTACTTGATTGAAGAACCGATGGCGGCAGCAATCGGTGCAGGCTTGCCTGTACAGGAAGCAACCGGCAGCATGGTTGTTGATATCGGCGGCGGCACCTGTGAGGTTGCCGTAATTTCTCTGGGCGGCATTGTTGTCAGCAAGAGCGTACGCTGCGGCGGCGATGCTATCGACAGTGCTATTGTACGTTATATCCGCAAAGCCTTTAATATGTTTATCGGTGAGCGTACAGCAGAAAATATTAAAATTGAAATCGGTACCGCAATGAAGGTTGATGAGCCTGCTGTTATGGAAGTTCGCGGCCGCGACCTGCTCAGCGGTCTGCCTAAGAGTATAGAGGTTAATGCCAACCATGTTTGCGAAGCTGTTAACGAGCCTGTAAGCATGATTGTGGACGCTGTTCGTAACACATTGGAGCGTACACCGCCTGAACTGTCCGCTGATATTATGGATCGTGGCATTGTTATGACAGGCGGCAGCTCTATGCTGCGCAATCTGGACAGACTTATTTCTCAGGAAACCGGTATGCCGGTATTCGTATCTGATGAAGCTTTGAACTGTGTTGCTCTCGGCACCGGTATTGCTGTAGAAAATATTGACATTTACCGCAAAGGCTTTATGACCTCTAAATAAGTAGGAATGCAGCATGAATAAGAAGGTTATGTTGGTAGTTCTGTTTGTTCTGGTCCTGTTTTCTATGCTGGCGATGGCCGTAGCAGGCAGAAGCCGTTTTCCTTTGGTCAACAGAGCGGTGGCGGCAGTAGTGCTGCCGGTAGAAAGTATGCTGACCGGGTTAGGCAATGCCAGTGATGGCGTGCGTGGCTATTGGAAGGCACTGACAGTAATGCAGAGCGAAAATGCAAAGCTGAAACAAGAAAATATTGAGCTGCGTAATGCCAATATCCAGATGGCTTCGATGTATGCAGAAAACAGGCAGCTGAGAGGCTTGCTGGAGTATAAGGAGCAGCACAAATCGCAGAAGGTTGTAGCAGCAAAGGTAATTGCCCGCAGCTTTGGCGATTTACGTGACTGCATATATATCGCTGCCGGTAAGGACAGAGGCCTGGCACCTGATATGGCTGTAGTAAACGGTGGCTTGGTAGGCGTGGTTGACGAGGTATATGATGATTATGCCCGTGTACTTTTGCTCACCTCTCCGCGCTGTCGTGTAGGTGCTAGGGTATTGCGCGCTGATTCACGTGCTGTCGGTGTAGCCGGCGGTGTCAGCGGCAAGGATAAGCTGCTGTTGGAGCATATTTACCGCGAAGCAAGCCTGCGTGAGGGTGATATTATCGTTACCAGCGGTTACAGCGGCAGCCATCCTGCGGATATTCTTATCGGTAAGGTTACTGCTACTCATATGGATAGTGTAGGTCTGCTGCAGGAAGCAGATATTGTACCTGCTGCTGATATTGCAGATGTTGAACAGGTATTGGTTATTGTTGGCTTTACGCCGGAAGCGAAAATTGTATTACAGGGAGGACAGGCAAAATGAGGAGACTGATTTGGCCCGTCCTGTTTCTGTTCTTAATGCTGCTGCAGGGGTCGATGTCTGTGTATTATACGGGCTGGCTTTCCTGTGATTTGCTGCTTTTGGCGGTATATGCTTATGCGCTGCTGCGCGGCGAAAAAGCTGGTGCGGTAGTCGGCGGTATCACCGGACTGCTGCAGGATGCAATGACGGTGGGTATTTTTGGCTTCCATATTCTCAGTCGTATCTGTGTAGGTTATATAGTGGGCCTGACAAAGGAAAAGGTGTTTAAGGATAATTATCTTTATCATATGAGCGCTATTGCTACGATTACTTTTATCCTGCGTTTTGTTTACTGGTGGCTGGAACTTTTGCGCAGTGGCGGACGCTGGAGCATATTTTTTGCATATTTATGGGATTCCCTGGGCTATATTATAGGCAATGCGCTGTTGGTATGGCCTGTTGTAGTTATAATGAAGATGATTTATGAATGGATCAGAAAAGAAGATATATCTTATTAACCAGGAAGCAGGAAAGGAGACAGACGTAGCCTATGGAAGATAGAAACCGGATAACCAGATTGCATACCTTGCTGGTTGTGTGTCTGGTATTATTTGCTGTGCTGCTGGGACGAATGGTTTATTTGCAGCTGTGGCGCGGTGATTACTACGCTAAGCAATCTGACGGCAACAGGCTGCGCCAGTCGCGTATTCTTGCTCCACGCGGAATTATTTATGATAGCGAAGGTAAAGAGCTGGTAAATAATTTGCCCGGTTATGCCGTAGTATTGCAGAAGCAGTCCAGCTATAAACCGGAAACACTGCAGCGCCTCAGTAATTTGCTGCAGATGCCTGTAGAAGAAATTAACGCTAAAATTAAGGCGAGTGAAAATTTTTATGAACCTATTATGCTGAAAAATAATCTTGATCAGCAGATGGTAACCAAAATAGAAGAACAGCGCCGCTATATGCCGGAGGTTATGCTTTCGGTGCAGCCTATCCGTAATTACCCTTATCATGAGCTTGCTGTACATGCTTTGGGTTACGTAGGCGAGGTAAGTGCTTATGAAATTGAGCAGGGCTTGTTCAAGAATATTACTCAGGGCAGTCTTGTCGGTAAGGCCGGACTGGAAAAGACTTATGATAAATATCTGCGCGGTGAGGACGGCGCCTTTATGGAGGAGGTTGACGTTGCCGGTAACGTTGTCAAGCATTACGATTCCGTGCAACCTATTCCCGGCAAAAATCTGAAGCTGACAATTGATTACGAGCTGCAAAAGGAGCTGGAGACTTTTACCGATAAGCATCTTGCCTTTCTGCGAAGCTCCGGTATTGCTCCCGGAGCGAGAGCAGCGGCGGTAGTAGCTATCGACCCGCGTAACGGTGCGGTAAGGGCGATGGTAAGCCGTCCTGGTTATGACCCCAACTGGTTTGTGCATGGCATTTCCTCAAAGAATTGGAATTCTATTAATAACGATCCCAATTACCCGATGAATAACAAAGTTATTACCGGTGAATATCCGCCTGGTTCTACCTTTAAGATTGTTACCGGCAGTGCTGCTTTCGAATTGAAAAAGGTTGGCTTGGATGAGCCAATTTTCGACGGTGGTTTTCATCCGATGGTTCCTACTATGGGTAACGCCGGCGGCGAGGTTTTAGGATGGCTGACATTTATCAAAGCGTTGGCGATGAGTGATAACGTTTATTTTTACGAGCTTGGTTATCGCGTCGGCATTGATAATATTGAAAAATATGCGCATATCTTTGGCTTTGGCGAACGCACCGGTATTGACCTGGAAGGCGAAAGCAAAGGCCTTGTTGCCTCTAAAAAGGTAAAGCGTGAAATCTGGGATGAGGACTGGCGCTTAGGCGATACCTTCAACGCTGCTATCGGTCAGGGCTTCAACCTGACGACACCGATTCAGCTTTCTGTTATGCTGAGTATTGTTGCTAATGGCGGTACCAAGTATCAGCCATATCTGGTTGACAGTATTATAAACAGTGACGGCAGTCTTTTTGAAAAACCTAAACGTGCCGAAGGCAAGCATATTGATGTATCACAGCAGACAATTGACTATATCCGCATGGGCATGAGTGCTACTACGCAGGAGGGCGGTACGGCATCGTACTTTGCCGGTCTGCCTAAGCCTATTGCCGGTAAAACCGGTACTGCCGAAAACTCTCATGGACGTGACCATGGTTTGTTTGTAGCCTATGGTCCGGTAGATGACCCTGAGCTTGTTGTAGTCTGCATTGTAGAGCAGGGTGGCTTCGGTTCTATCGCTGCAGGTCCTATTGTTTATAAAGCATTTGAAGAATTTTTCCAGGAAAAGGGCTATATGCCCCGCCCTGATAAGGCTGCCCCGAAAAAGGACACCGTCCAATAATGCAGGAAGGAGTACATTGTGGATTTTAAACGTATCCTGAAAAATCTTGACTGGTGGCTGATTGCTGCTGTGTTAATACTTATGGGTTGTGGCTTGGGGCTTATCGACAGTGCTACCCATTCCTTTGCAGTGAGCACCGGTAAGGCCTGGCATGTGCAGCGCCAAAGTATGTTTATGCTCTTTGGCCTGGCTATTGTTACTGCATCGTTGGCTTTTGATTACCGTGTACTCAAAAATTATGCTACCAAGCTGTATATACTTAATATCATACTGCTTTTGGCAGTAATGTTTGTAGGTCAGAGTCAATTGGGTGCACAGCGCTGGATTCAAATAGGCTCTATGTCTTTTCAGCCCAGTGAATTTGCTAAGGTTTTTCTCATTATCTGCTTAGCTACCTTTATGGATAAGCGAATTGAATGGCTGGAGGAATTTAAGGATTACCTGCCGGTTTTTGCATATATTCTGGTGCCGTTTATACTTGTTATGCGTCAGCCGGATTTAGGAACATCGTTGACTTTTATAGCTATTTTAATAGGTATGATTTTTGTCAGTGGCTTTAAGTATAAATGGTTCTTCCGCATGGGATTAGCTTTTATGGCCTTGCTGCCGGCGTTTTGGATGATTCTGAAGGATTATCAGAAGAACCGTATCCGCGTTTTTCTGAATCCGGAGCTTGATCCTTTCGGCAGCGGTTATCATGTTATTCAGTCTAAAATTGCTATCGGCAGCGGCGGCTTCCTTGGCAAGGGCTGGTTGGCAGGAACGCAGAGCCAGTTGAACTTTTTGCCGGAAAACCATACGGACTTTATTTTTGCTGTTGCCGGTGAAGAGTTTGGCTTTATTGGAACGGTGTTTATCATTTCTATGTATATGATTATCATTTGGCGCGGTATTGCGATTGCACTTGATGCAGATGATACCTTCGGCATGCTTCTGGCAACCGGTGTAACGTCTATGTTTATGTTCCATGTTATGGTCAACATTGGTATGACTGCAGGTATTATGCCTGTAACCGGTGTACCATTGCCATTTTTGAGCTATGGCGTCAGCTCGCTTACGACGAACCTTATGTTGGTGGCGATTTTGTTGAATATTAAGGTGAAGAAGCAAAACCTTCAATTTTAATAGAGGAGAAAATGAATTTGAAAAAGGATTTAACTATTGATATTTTAAGCAGCGTGCAAAAGCCTGCGCGCTACACCGGCGGCGAGTTCGCCAGCATTGTTAAGCCTGCAGAAGAAGTAGAGGCAACTATTGCTTTGGCCTTCCCCGATGTATACGAAGTAGGTATGAGTTACCTTGGCTTTAAAATTTTATACCATCTGCTGAATAAGGAAGACGGAATTGCCGCAGAACGTGTTTACGCGCCTTGGATTGACCTGGAGGCGAAGATGCGTGAGCGTGAAATTGTGCTTTGCACTCTGGAAACCAAAAAGGCTTTGAGGGAATGTGATATTGTAGGTTTTACTTTGCAATACGAGCTTTCCTATACCAATATCTTAAACATGCTCGATTTGGGTGGCGTACCGCTGCTTGCCAAGGACCGTACCGATGCAGATCCCTTTGTTATTGTTGGCGGTCCCTGCGTTTACAACCCGGAGCCGTTGGCTGATTTCTTTGACTTCGCTATTATCGGTGAAGGCGAAGAGGTTTTGGTAGAGGTTATGCGTTGCTCCAAGGAATGGAAGCGTGAGGGCAAACCCGGCGGCAGACAAGAATTCCTGCAGCGTGTAGTAAAAATTAAGGGTATTTATGTTCCTTCCTTCTATGAAGCAGAATACAATGAAGACGGCACCTTTAAAGCGATTAAGCCGCTGCGTGATGATATTCCTGCTGTTATCCAAAAACGTGTTGTTGAGGATATGAACAGCGTAGATTTTCCGACCTCTCCGATAGTTCCTTTCGGTGAAATTGTCCATGACCGTATCATGCTGGAGGTTTTCCGTGGCTGCAGCCGTGGCTGCCGTTTCTGCCATGCAGGTATGGTTTACCGCCCCGTGCGCGAACGCAAGCCTGAGGTGCTGATGGACCTGTCGCGTAAGCTGGTAGATAACACAGGCTATAACGAAATCAGCTTGGTATCCCTGTCCAGTGCCGATTATTCCTGTCTGGCTCCACTCGTACATAAGATGATTGGCGAGTTTAAGGACGAACGCGTCAGCGTTTCTCTGCCTTCTCTGCGTATCGACAGCTTCTGTGTTGCCATTGCTAAGGAGGTACAGGCAGTGCGTAAGAGCGGTCTGACTTTTGCTCCGGAAGCAGGCAGCCAGAAGATGCGTGATGTTATCAACAAGGGCGTAACGGAAGAGGATTTGATGAATGCTGTCGGTGCGGCGTTTGAATCCGGCTGGAATAGCGTTAAGCTGTACTTTATGATCGGTCTGCCCTATGAAACTGATGAGGATGTACTGGCGATTGCTGATTTGGCACGCAAGGTACAGTATAAATATTTCCAGATTACCGGTAAGCGTGGCTGCAAGGTTACTGTAAGTGCTTCGTCCTTCGTACCCAAGCCGTACACTGCTTTCCAATGGTTTGCGCAGAATGATTTGGAAGAAATTCGCCGTAAGCAGTTCCTGCTGAAGGATGAAATCAAAAAATATAAGAATATCACCTTAAACTATCATGATGCCAAAACCGGTACGATTGAGGCTGTTTTTGCACGTGGCGACCGCCGCGTAGGCAAGGCGCTGCTGCTGGCATGGCAGAAGGGCGCGCGTTTTGACGGCTGGAGCGATTGCTTCTCCTACGAGCGTTGGCTGGAGGCTATCAATGATGCAGGTTTAGACAAAGACTTTTACGCTGCACGTGAGCGCGGGGAGCAGGAGGCTTTCCCTTGGGAGCATATTTCTCCGGGTGTCAGCCGCCGCTTCCTGTGGAACGAATGGCGTAAGGCTTATGCTCAGCAGCTTACGCACGACTGCCGTCGCGCAAGCTGCACCGGCTGTGGCGTTTGCCAGGCATTGGGCGTAAAAATTGTTGACTATAAAGAAGAGTATCAAAATAATGGGGAGGTACAGGCATAATGAAACTGCGCATGCAAATTACCAAGGATAAGGACATCCGCTTTATCTCCCATCTGGAATATGTGCGCACCATCGGCCGCGCAATCCGCCGTGCCAAGCTGCCTGCTGCTTATTCCGAAGGCTTTAATCCGCATTTGAAATTCAGTCTGGCTTCTGCGCTGGGCGTAGGTGTAGTAAGCTATACTGAGTTTGTGGAAATCGAGCTTGCCGAGCCGATGGAAGTAGAAAAGGCTGCGTTGGCGCTTGATGCTGCCTTGCCGCGCGGTATTCGCGTGCTGGCAGCTGATGCTGTTGATACGCATCACGCTGCCCTGATGAGTCAGGCGGCAGGTGCAAGCTATCGCGTAACGCTGCCTTATAGCAAAGACGTGAGCGCTGCTGTTGCGGAGTTCAATGCTGCACCGGAGCTGCTGTTCAAAAAAGCTGCACCTAAGACGAAGGCTAAGTTCAAGGAAATTGACGTTAAGTTTTACATTCCGCAGCTTACTGCAGAACAGACCGAAAAAGAAACGATTTTCAGTTTTGACTGCAAGATTACACCGACAGGCAGCATGAAGGCAGTAGATTTACTGAATGCACTGAATGAGCAGTATGGTTTGGAGCTGCCGGTAGAAATGGCTGATATCGAGCGTCTCAGACTGTACCGCAATAATAAAAACGGCAAGCCTATTCCAATGCTGAACAGTGATGCCGTAACCTTAGGCTGATTTTAGCTTAAGGCTGAAAAAATAAAAAAGAGCAAAGCCTGCTCAGTGCTTTGCTGATTAGAAAACCCCGTGGCGTCTGCCACGGGGTTTTTGTGTGCATTAGATATGCTATTTTATCTGCAGCTCCAGCTTGTAAATATACTTATCGGTATCACCTGTCAGCCAGTAGTCACACAACGATGTTACATAGAGTGGTGAAATCGGCGTAAGCTGATGCTCCTTGCAATATTCTGCCAGCATTTGCAGATATTTTTTGTTGTTGAACATGTAGACGCCTTGAAAATACAGCGTCAGATAATCGCCCTCAGGCTTTTGGTGGCAATGCGGTGTAGCGAGCTTATCATGAAGCATATAATAGTAATGCTTCAGATGTTTGGTTGAAAAATCCTGCAAAATTTCCGTATCGTAAATATAACCAAAGCCGTTGGTTGTTAAGGTAATATCGTTCTGCAGATTGCTAAACATTTGGGCAATATGCGTAGAACGCTTTTTAAAGCATTCATTTTCTTCGGTAGCATTGCTCAGATAAAGATAATGTGCCTGCTCATGGACAAGCATAATTTTATCCAGAGTAATGTCCGCAATATGGTCGAGCTTGCCTAATTCGCTCTGCAGCTCTGTTTTTATGGCTTGCAGACGAGCGATTTCCTGCGTGAAGAAATCTATGCGCTCATTAAATAAATCACGATAGTTTTGCGGCGAGCGGTTGCCAAGATAATCTTTGATGCGCGCAATCGGCACATCAAGCTGGCGTAGCGTAAGAATCAACTGCAATAAAAACAGTTGGCTGCGCTTGTAATAGCGGTAGCCGTTTTCGTCAACAAGCTCAGGAGTAATCAATCCCAGCTTATCATAATAAAGCAAAGTCTTGCGGGGAATTTTGCAAAGCTGTGATAATTCACCGGTCGTAAAGTAATTTTGTAGATTTTTTGACATTTTTAGCATTTCCCCCTTGACTGTCTAGCTGCTATACACAGTATTATAACATATAAAAGAGAGATTGCATATTAATACTTCGTTCAAATAATTTCAAGTGCTTAATACGCAACTCGTTGCTTTTTTTTTGATGAGTGAATGGAGGTATATCTGTGAAAAAACTGGCTAGTAAAGGTTTATTGATGAGCGCATTGATTTGTGGTAATGTACTTTGGGGGGGGACAACGGTTTTTGCTGAAGAAATTAGAGATTATCAATTAGATGAAATGGTTATTACTGCTACTAGAACAGAAGAAAGCAACATTAAGGTTGCTTCTATTGTTAATGTGATTACTGCAGATGAAATCAAAAAGAAAAATATTTTGACCATTACTGACGCATTAAAAGAGGTAGCAGGTATTTATGATGGTAGGCCTGGAGGCATGTCCGACACGGCAAATGGTATTCAGATGCGCGGTTTTGGCGAAGCTGACATTTTAGTATTGTATGATGGTATGCCACTTAATGACGGGTTTAATGGCAAAGCTGATTGGAGCGTAATTTCCATTGATGATGTGGAAAAGATTGAAGTATTGCAAGGAGCTGCTTCATCTCTTTATGGCGGACATGCTGTCGGTGGTGTAATCAATATTATTGGTAAGAGTCCAGACAAAGATCATGTACATGTTTATGCTAAATATGGATCTGATAAGACTAAAAAGCAAGGAATTAACTTAAGTAAAAAGCTTTCAGATAAGTGGTCTATAGGACTTGGTTATGAAAATAAAGAGACTGATGGACATTATAAGAAACTGATTTATAAATATGCTTATAAGGCGAAAGATACTCCTGGTCATCCTGATAAAATTGGTACTGGTGCTGTATTAAATCAGCACAGTAATGGTAGAGACATGTACATTTTAGGTAATCCCGGCGGTGGCAGAAGTGAAGATGATACATATAATTTTAAGTTGCAATATAAATTTAATGATGCACAATCTTTGACTTATAGATATACGCATGACAAGTACAAGTATTTTGCTACAGATCCTGAGACATTTATTAAGGATTCTCAAGGTAATAAAATGTTCGAAGGAAGTATACTGTTACCTAACGGAAAATATTTAGATTTCAATGAGTATGATTTTACCGATTATGATGGACGTCGTACTACGGATAGACATGCTTTGGCATACAAAGATATTACTAATAAGGTAGACTTCAAACTTGGTGTTACAAATGTTAAAGATTTTGGTTATGCTACAGGCGATGATCTTGCTGGTAAAGGTGGAGGATATGATACAAATTATCCTAACAAAACTTATAAGGCAGATTTCCAAAAAGTTTGGGAAGGAAGCAAAAATAATATTGTAGTTGGTTTTGACATTGAAAAGGGCTCAATGGACTATTCGCAGAAATATTTAGAACATTGGGGAGATAAAGACAGTGCCAACTATTTGTACTATACAATGGGCGGAACAAATTTAGTTGGAGCGTTGTTTGTTCAAGATGCAATCAAGTTGAGCGATGTTTATTCTTTGGATTTGGGATTGCGTGTTGACTATTATCAAAAGAAAGATGGATATTATAATGAACATGGTAAAGACAATATCGAAAGACCAACAGAGAAATATACAGAATTGAGTCCTAAAGTTGCTTTTAGATATATGCCTGATGATGACACAACTTATTACGCTTCTTACGGACACTCTTTTAATCCACCAACGCTTTATCAATTATACAGAAGCAATAGCTCTTTTGAAGCTAATCCTGATTTGAAACCTGAAACTACAGATACTGTAGAAGTAGGCTTAAAGAAACAGTTTAGCCCGAAGCTTTATAGTAGTTTAAGTGTTTATCAAGCAAAATCAAAAGACTTAATTGATTATGATTATCTTGATAATGGCAAGAAGCAGTATATGAATCTCAGCAGTGTAAAACGTCAAGGAATTGAATTAATGCTTGACTATAAAATGGATGATAAGTTTAGTACATTTGCAAATTTAACATTACAAAATGCTACTGATGATACTACCGGGTCAAAGTTATATTCAATTCCAAAACAAATTCTAAAAGCTGGCTTAAAGTACAACTATGGTGATGTTAGTGCGTATATTGATGGACAGTATGTAAGTAGTCGAACTTATGATGGTCAGATTTCTGGTAAGTTATATTCAGATGATGCATTCTTTACTGCTGATGCTGGCATAAATTACAAATTTATGAAAAATGCTACACTTAGCTTTGCTGTTAATAATATTTTCGATCGCGATTACTGGCAATGGTATAAAGCAGCTGGTAGAAGCTGGATCTTAGGCGTCGACTTTGACTTCTAATTACTTGCTTAACGTTTTTCAATAGCTTAAAATAGGGATAGGGTGTTTGAGTTACCCTATCCCTATTTGTTATCGAGGTGATTGCCTATGTTATATAACCTTAAACGTTTAACCGGCTATGCTCTTGGCTTTGTACTGTTTTATGCGCCGGTGGCGCTCTTTCAGCGCTGCCTGTTCTATTTGCTTTACGGCAGCTGGCAGCCACAGAGTATTCACGGCCTTTGCTTTCGTATACCGATAGAGCATATTCTGGACGGAATAATCTGGCATCTGACGCCGCTAAGCATGCTTAGTACATTACTGCTATTGGCAACAGCGTTCTTCCTGGGGCCTGTTTTTTGCGGCAGGCTGTGTCCTGCAGGAGCGTTTACCGAATATCTTTCAAAGCTGGTGCCGTCCAAATTTCAAATAAGCTGGCACCGTTATACAGAAATTGCCCCCATCCGTTACGGTATGCTGGCAGGCTTTTGCCTGGTACCTTTCTTCGGCGGTATTTTGGCTTGCTCTTATTGCAATTTCTTTTTGTTTGATTTACTTGCCAACTACTATACGCAGGGTTACTTTATTTCGCTGACATCCAGTCTGCTGCTGACAGCAATTATGTGGGTGCTTGTCTTTGGTATCTTCACTAAAGGCGGACGCGGCTTCTGCAATTTTTTGTGTCCGGTGGGAGCGGCACAGGGACTGATGCATGCCTTAGGCTGCAAGCTGCCGTTTGTACTGCGTGTGCGGGTAGACAAAAACCAATGCATAGGCTGTGGTTTGTGCGAAAAGAAGTGCCCGATGGAATCCGCGGAGCTTGTGGATGGCAAAGCGCAGATTAACCAGCATAACTGCATCTGCTGCGGTGTATGTCAGCATGCTTGCCCGGTGCAGGCTATCAGCTACGGGAGGAAACGTGTATGAAAAATAAGCTGATAAGTTTTATTGCTGCTATGGGAATTCCTGTAAGCGGCATTACTACGCAGGGAGCAGGCTGCACAGGAACTTGCGGCAGCTGCAGCTTGAATTGCGCGCCGGGAATTGTTGCTTTACTGCTTTTGGCAGGCAAGGCAATTTACAAACGTTATCATAGCGGGGTGGTGCAGCATGAATAAGAAAATGTTGAAGCGTGTACTGGCCTTTGTGCTGATGGCGGCTGTAATGGTAGGCCTGGTGTTTTTCCGCAGTGAAAATAATTACGACAAGCACTATTTCCGTGCCAAGCTGGCGCGGGGGCAGGAGGTGCATTGCCGGATAGACCTGGGCAAGGAGGGCGAGCTGAAATATTTGCTGCAGCCTAATATCTATACCTTATATTTACGCCTGCTGCCGGAGGATAAGCAAGCGCAGCTGCGCTGCGAGGGCGAGGGCCTGCAGCTGCTGCTGTCGCGCAGCAGCAAGAAAGGCTTGTGGAAAAAGCTGGCACCTGATGAGATGATAAAGCAGTACAAGGGACAGATGTCAGTGAGTGCGGAGCTTTATTTTTCACCGGAGCAGTTAAAGCAGCGTCATGTGCAGAGTGGCAAAATCAAGTTTTATGATGCACAGGGCTTGTATGGAACTGTTGTTGTTGACGTAATCAATTCACGGGTGAAAAGAGATTAATATGTTTTTTAAGCTGTGGGCAGAAGTTCTGCCTGCAGTTTTTTGTTTTAAATACAATAAAGATCTATTCTTAAATTTTCTTGCAATCAATTAAGAATAGTGCTAGAATAGCAGATGAAAAAAGTAGTTAAATGATATATGTAATTAATTGCTTTGGAGACTGTTGTCTTGGAGCGCAAAAGCAGTTATGATAGCTGCTGATGTCAAAAGGAGGCTTATATTATGGCTGAAGAGTTTAAGAAAAATCAACAAGAAGTGAAAAACGAGATTCGTAAAGGAATAGTTGAGCGTCTGCTCGGTAGCAAGCTGCATACAGAAAATGCAGAAATGCCGATAAGGTCAAGCTTCGTGAATTATAACATGGATGATTACGGTATTATAGATGCACATTATCAAGCCTTAAAAGAAGAAGTTTTACATGAGCTGGGAGCGTATCTTTTACACAATAAAAGCACTAATGAGAATGATGAAATGCCTATAAGAGCAAGCTATGTTAATCACACACCTGCAGATACCCGTATTCTCGATGGTCATTACCAAAAGCTGAAGGATGAAATCTGCCATGAAATTGCTCAACAGGTTGTCGGTGACAAGGTTGCTGTCGAAAAGGATGCTATGGCAATTCGTGCAAGCTATCTGCATGAGTTGCAGGAGCAGGGAAGCCTGAATGAAGCTATTGCCAAACGCCTGCTGGCTAAAGGCATGAGCGTGGCTGATGTTGCTGAGGCTATGCATATGCCTGAGGAAAGTGTTGCTAAGCTGCAGAAAAAATAGGAAAAAATTACAGAATGCATCAATTTACGATTAAGTCGCTTAATGTTATAATATAAGCAACTTATGAGTAGAGTTGGTGCATTTTTATGTTTATAGGGCGAAAAAAGGAACTTGCTACATTAGAAAAACTTTATAATAGTAATGAATTGAAATGTGTGTGCTTGACTGGCGATGCCGGTATTGGCAAAACAGCGTTACTGCAAGAATTTGCCAGACGCAAGCATAAAGCATATTTTTGCGTACGCGCAAGTACTAATAATGCTAATAAAGCAGCTTTTTACACAGAGCTGTCAGCGCAAGGCATTGTTCAATGCAGTAGTGGTTGTTGGCAGGATATACTTAAGTTAATTTGCAAAAAGGCTAAGGGAGAAAAGATAGTATTACTGATAGACGATGTGCAGGAACTGGAAAACAGTTTTAGTGAACTGTTACCTGAAATAATTGCCTGCCTGCAGTCTGAGGCGGAGAAATTAAGATTTTTGCTGGTATTTAGCGGAAGAGAATGTGATTATGTGTTACATTTATTAGGAAAAAGTAAATTGCCACTATCTCAAATATTTTTGCAGTCATTAAATTATGAAGATGTTCTGCCTTGCTTAATTCCGTTTAGCAATGAAGAAAAAGTGTTGCTTTATGGAGTAACCGGAGGAAAACCAGGCTATTTGCAGCTTATAGATAGCACACTAAGCTTTAAAGATAACCTGTATAATTTATTCTTTAGTCCCACAGCTTCATTACTGCATGTTGCCGAGCAGCTTTTAGTATTGAATTTTCGTCAGCCGCATGTTTATCATGCAATATTATGTTCAGTTGCTTGTGGCGCAATACATATGAAGGAGATAGCAGAGGCAGTAGGTATGCCTAATAATAAGACTTCGAAGTATGTTGGAGTATTGGTAGAAAAAGGATTACTGAAAAAGCTTGTACCGCTTGTAGAAGCAAAGCTTGGTAAGCAGCAAAAAACGACGTGTTATATATTATCTGATTCTATGCTTACTTTTTGGTATCGCTTTGTTTATCCTTTTTTAAGCAGTATAGCTATGGGCTGTGGAAACTATTTATTACGTACGAAGGTACTACCGGTTTTAGATGATTACGCAAAGGTGCTTTTTTTAGAAATATGTCGACAGTATTGTTTTACGTTACGTGAACGTGGTGATTTTCATAAATTTATGCAATTTGGTTATCTTTGGCCAAAAGATAATTGTGCAGCAGAACAAATCCGCTTGATTGCTTATGATAAAAATAGTGCTGGCTTTATGCAATGCGTATGGGAAAAAAGTAAGGTTGATGTTCCGTTAATAAAACAGCTACAACGAGAATATGCTGACAAAACAGGCCGTAGTAATTATTATATTGTTTTTTCAAGACGCGGCTTTACTGATAGAGCTTTAGGATATGCAGCGCGGACTAAGGAAGTCAGATTGGTATCGTTGTTTTACTTTAAATAAATCTAAACGTAAGTAGAATATAGTGAGAATTTATTTAGACCCCTTGCTCTATTCTACTTATGAGTTGAATAATGAAAACTGGCTTAAAATAACGCTTTAAGCCAGTTTTTCCTTTTCAAAAAAAGAGTCCATGAATTTGCTGTTAATCATTGCAGTTTAAAGCAAGTAATTATATAATCTTTATCGTAATGATTTGCATTAGTTTTTGAAGTATGATTTAGTAAAGGAGCGAATGAACTATGATGAAAAGAATGATTCCCCTAAATTTGTTACTTGGATTAAGTATATTGGCAACTGGAAATGCAGCAGCACAAACAGAAGCTTTGCAGGAATACAGCTTACCTGGCATGAATGTTACTGCTTTGGGTTACGAAAAATCTAATTTGGAAACCCCTGCTGATGTAACTGTTTATTCTGGTGAGGTATTGAAGAAAACTGGCGCAAACGATGTTGCTAACGCACTGAAGTATAAAGCGGGCGTATATTTTACGCAGATGGGCCCTCATGACCAAAGCTTTATTACCGGTAACAGCACCTTGAGCCTGCGTGGTATTAAAGGCGGAACTTTAGTTTTGATTAATGGCGTGCCTGCAAGCTTTAATAATGTAAGCCATTTGGATATGATGAATCTGGATACTGTAGAAAAAGTTGAAGTAGTTAAAGGTGGCGGCGCTGTGCTTTATGGCAGTGAAGCATATGGCGGTGTAATTAACGTAATAACTAAAAATGAATATAAAAACAGCCTTCATATTGCTGCAGGCAACAAAGGTCAGCGTGATTACAGTGCTGCAATCGACGCTGGTAAGTTGGGTGTAACCTTAGGCCGTAATGAAATGGGCGAAACGGGTATTTTAACTCAAAAGCAGGGAACAAAGACAATTAATGGTGTAAGAGTACCGTATTATACAGGCTTTGGTGATAGCAAGAAGGATCATCTTGGTGTAAGCTATAAGTTTGATGATAAATTGAGCTTTAATTACATGTTTGACAAGAAAAAATATACTATCGATTACCTTGGTGCTGATAATAGCAAATTACAGCATTTTGATTATGATGATCGTGAGCATTTTGCGCAACTGCATTTTAATGACCAAAATGGTTTTGATGCTACAGCGTACTATAATGAGCGTATTATCCGCAATCCAGATTATTATATTGTAAGACCTGATAATCTGGAATGGGAGCGTAGTGACCATAAAAACTATGGTGCTGATTTTAAAAAGGTTTGGCAAAATGATAAAGACAAGGTTTTGCTTGGATTTAATACAAAACGCGAACTTTATGTAGATGAAAATCAAAAATTTGCTTCTTTTGGCAATAGCAGCAGTGCGCTTAAACCTTATGTACGCTTTGGCAGCTATAGCTTAAATGGTTATTCCTTTTATGGACAATATGACCGTAAGCTGAGTGAAGCAACTGATGTTGTTTTAAGTATGCGTGAAGACTTAATTCGTTCTGATGCTGGTAATTATAATGCATTTTTGCCGCAGTTGCAGATTTTAACAAAGATTGACCAGGAAAATTCACTTTATGCTAATGCTGGTCGTTCTTTCAGAATGCCTACATTCCGCCAGCTGTATTATTCCAGCGGTGTAATTCTGCAAAACCCTGATTTGAAACCAGAATATGGTTGGAATTATGAGGCTGGTTATAAGCATGATAATGGTAAAGAACAGTTTAAGGCTGCAGTTTTCCATATTGACTTAGATGATCAGATTACAAGCAGAAAGGTTAATGGTCTTTCTCAGTCCTATAATGCTGCCAAATATAAAAATACTGGTATAGAATTAAGCTACACCAATCAGCTTGATGAAAATCTTACTTGGACTGTTGGCGGTATTTATAGCAAGCCGCAAAACAAAACCACAAATACAGCACCTTGGAAGGATGTATTGGGCAAGTATCAGGTGATGACATCAATTGATTATCAGCACGATAAGACTAATGCATCTTTAAATTTGAGCTATATGGGTGGTCGTGTAAACAACAGCAAGCAAACAGATGTGAAGCCGATTCTGCTTTCTAATCTGCATGTCGGCCATGAGGTTTTTGCTAACGCAACATTGACACTGGATATCAATAATATCTTTAATCGTAGAGATTTGACTGATCCAGATGGTTTGTATTATACACAAGGAAGAACATTCCTGGTAGGATTGAATTATAATTTCTAAGCCTATGAAGAAATTATTCTGGTGCTTTTGTTTGTTGCTATGCTGCTTGGGATGCGTAGCTTGCGGACCTCAGCAAGATAAAAGTAGCGACCGGCAAAATATTAGTGTAAACAATTATAATTTTTTTGGAGATGAACAGAAGGTTATATTTAAACAAGTACCACAACGTATTTTAGTGTGCGGTAATAGTGGAGTTGAAACCTTAGTGGCTTTGGGTGCTGGTGATAAAATTACAGCAGCTGTTCTGACGGAAGCTGAAGATAAAGGACGTCTGCAAGCTCTTTTGCCAAATACTAGAATTTATACGCAGCCTCTGCAGCTGGAGGCTGCTGTAGCACTACAACCGGATTTTATTCTTGGGTGGCGCAGGTATTTTTCAGATAATCAATTAGGTGATACGTCAAGCTGGATAGCTAAGGGAATACCAGCATACATTCAGGATGCATCAGGACCTGTACCGGCGAAGGGAAGATTTCCTGCCTGTACAATTGCCAGTGAGAAAAGGTTTATCAGCAATATGGGACTTGCACTAGGAAAGCAGCAGCAGGCGCAGGATATAATCCAAAGGATTGATGCAGAATTGCAGGCTGTTGAGAAAATACCGGCACAAAAGGTTCTGTTTGTAGAATTTCTCAATGGTAATATAGAAGTCTTTGGTAATGACCTTTTATGTGGAGATATAATTCGTCATTATGGTTGTTCGTTAGTGAGTTACAGCGCTCCCTTCATCAGTCAGGAAGAAATGATGGAAATGCAGGCTGCTAAAATTTTTATTGTCTATCATGGCGGGGAACAACAGAAGCAAGCAGCGCTAGAACAACTGCATAATCCCCTGTATAAGCATTTACCGGCAGTAGCAAGTGGTCAGGTTTATCCTATAGCTTATAAGCAGATAGTAGCTCCAGGCAGTGATTTGTTAGGAACGTTGAAGTATATTAAGCAATGCTTACTTGCCAACCCTCCTCAATAATGATAAAATCAAATCAACAGCAAGGCTATAAATGCCTGCAAGTTATTTTTTGGAGGAATATATTATGAAGAAAATAGCAATTCTGCGCTGCCTGATAACCTCCGCTTCCTGTGCGGGAGCAGGCTGTCTGCGTGCTCTGTATGAAAAGGATAAAGCCTTTGCGCAGTCTGCTGCCGGAGGATAAGAAAGCGCAGCTGCGCTGCGAGGGCGAGGGTCTGCAGCTGCTGCTGTCGCGTAGCAGCAAGAAAGGCTTGTGGAAAAAGCTGGCACCTGATGAGATGATGAAGCAGTACAAGGGGCAGATGTCAGTGAGTGCTGAGCTGTATTTTTCACCGGAGCAGCTGAAGCAGCGAAATGTGCAGCAGGGGAAAATAAAGTTCTATGACGCAAAGGGCTTGTACGGAACTGTTGTTGTTGACGTAATCAATTCGCGGGTGAAGTTAGATTAATATGTTTTTTTAGCTGTGGGTAGAATTTCTGCCTGCAGTTTTTTTATAGAAATATCTGTGAGTTTTTGAGTAACAAAATGATTCATTATTCTTCTCTTCACTACGCCCGTCAAGTGCAATAAAATTGAAATTTTTTCAGACAATAAGTCTTGACGGGGGGGGACGCCTGTATTATAATGAAATCAACAGCAAGAGTTTGCAGATAGCTTTATAACAGTACTAAGGATTTTGCAATCTGCATTTCCTCCTCTTGCTGTGTTGAATACGTTTATAAATTGCCCGCGGTGGATACCGGCAAAGAAGTACAGAGGAAACAAGGCAACTCTTGCACAGACTTTACTGAAGTTTCCCTTAGGGTGATTTGTAAAAATAAAAATTGGCAGTCGACTATACTGCCGGATTTCCTAAGGGAGGAAAAGAAAATGAAAAAATCTTTAGTTCTCGCAATGGCAATGGCTCTTGGCGTAACCGCTTCCGCTTACGCTGCTAACCCGTTCTCTGACGTACCTGCTGGTCACTGGGCTTATGACAGCATTAACAAACTGGCTGCTGCTGGCGTAATCGAAGGCTACGGCGACTCCACCTTCGGTG
>ERZ772872.707-NODE-707-length-33156-cov-17.244736_pt1 | contig 33156 bp, 27 predicted proteins | sample MGYA00512132_ERZ772872 | MGnify/ENA primary metagenome ERZ772872 (study PRJEB29015, sample SAMEA2737724) | human gut metagenome | biome: human gut; feature: human-associated habitat; material: faeces | place: China | collected 2012 ...
ACTAAACTTCTGCTAGAATGTCTGAAGAAATTTGCGCAAAACTATTGACAGTACCGAAAAGCTTAAATACTTCGGTTTAGTTTACAAGCAAAAAACGCTTGTTGTTATTGCACCGGATGATAATAAGGGGCAAGAACAATTTTTAGGATACAAATGGAGCAATCGTAAAGGTCAAGAAGGTATACAGATTATTAAGTTGGGTGGCGAATTGTACAAGCCTGATAATCGGATAGCTAACGATGTAGCTGCTGGTTTAGTGCGCAATTCTTTTGCTGATAAACAGTTAGATGTTGCTGAATTGAGTGATAAATACTATTATCTTAGAACACAGGATATGGTTGATTTTAGTGGGATTAATTTTAATAAGGCAATAAAAACTACGAAAACTCGTGTGTTAAAACAAGATAAAAGTTTAACAACCTATTATCTTTCTAATGCAGATGTTTTTGAAATAATGATAGGTGATAGGGTTTTATCAACAGATATTGTAGAAGATGGTGATATTCCTGTATATAGTGCTAATGTTCATGAGAAATTTGGTCGCATAAACAAGAAAAATATTATTGATTTTTCAAGACCTTCTATTGTTTGGGGAATAGATGGTGACTGGATGGTTGACTATATTCCTGAGAATAAACCGTTCTATCCTACTGATCACTGTGGTGTTATCAGAATTAAAAATGATAATATTCTGCCTAAGTATCTTGTTTATGCGCTTCAGGTTGAGGGCGAATATGAAAGATTTTCTAGAGCCAATAGAGCATCAACTCAGCGTATTGCATCGTTAATTATTCAAGTACCAGAGCTTGAGAAACAGAAAAAAATTGTAGCTGAAATGGAGGCTATAGATAAGCAGGTTAAGGATGAAGACAATAAGCTAAAAAAATATGATGAGGACATCAAATCAAAATTTGATAAGTTATTGGAGAAATATTTAACGAATTGAGTACATATCAAAATTTGTCGAGATGTTTGGGGATCCTTTCGAAAATACAAAAGGATTTCCAATGAAACAATTGGGTGATATTGCTTTTGTAACTAAATTAGCGGGATTTGAATACACTAAATATATTCATTATGCTTCTAAAGGAGAAATTATAATGATTAGAGGAGTAAATTGTAAATCTGGTAGATTAGTGTTAGATGATGTTTATTATATAGATAAAGCAACGTCTGATTTATTGCCGCGTTCACAGTTGCAATCAGGTGATTTGGTATTGAGTTATGTAGGAACTGTAGGTGACGTGGCAATTATTGATAAAGATGATACATATCATTTAGCACCGAATGTTGCAAAAATAAGGTTCTATGATACTAAATTGAATGTACCTGAGTTTTGGAACTATATGTTTATGTTAATGAAAAATTATATTATTGAGTTTGCTAAGATTACTACACAAGCTTCTTTAAGTATGAATAAGATTAGAGAAATTCCTTTTATTGTTCCAAAATATGAATTACAGGCTGATTTTGTTTTAATATTGAAATCAATCGACAAATTGAGATTTGATTTTAGATGCATTGCGTCCAAATGGCCTAACAAATTACGTCCAAATCACTGAAAAGAACTCGTCATGAATATGAGAGCCGCTTTTTCCTAAAAATATCCCCGCAAGCACTGCCGAACCACCTTACTCAGTGTACTTTGCTCAGTAAATGTGTTATAATAAAACAGGTTATTTGTAAAAATAAAACGAGTTTTTATAGGATGGTGAAAAAATGAAAGTTTCTGCTGAAGACGTAAAGCATATCGCACAGCTTTCCCGTTTGACTGTTCCTGCTTCCGAAATGGAAGTGTTCACTGAACAGTTCAACCAGATTCTTAACTATGCCGACATTCTTGAAAAAATTGATACCGCAGGTATCGAACCTACCCCGTACGTATTGCCGGTAAGCAATGTACTGCGTGAGGACGTTGTCAAAGAAGGCGTATCCCACGAGGAAGCATTGAAGAACGCTCCTGCTGTTCACAATGACGGCTTTAAGGTACCGCGCGTAATCGAATAAGAAGGAGGCAAACGCTGTGGATTTGTATAAACTTACTGCGCACGAGCTGCATGAAAAGCTCGTCAACAAAGAAGTAAGCTCCGTCGAATTAACTAACGCTGTTATTGCGCGTGTCGACGCAGTTGAAGACCAGGTTAACGCTTACGTAACCCTGGATAAAGAAAACGCTCTGGCACAGGCTGCCAAGGTTGATGCCAAGATTGCCGCAGGCGAGAAAATCGCTCCGCTGGCAGGTATCCCTGGCGCAATTAAAGATAATATTTCTACCAAAGGCCTGCGCACTACCTGTTCCTCCAAAATGCTGGAGAACTTCATTCCTGTATATGACGCACATGTTATCAAAAACCTGCGCGCTGATGAAACCATTTTCTTGGGCAAAACCAACCTGGATGAATTTGCTATGGGCTCTACCACCAAGACCTCTCATTTCGGTGTAACCCACAACCCCTGGAACCTGGACCGTGTTCCCGGCGGCTCCTCCGGCGGCAGCGCTGCTGCTATCGCTGCAGGCGAAGCTATCTGGACTCTGGGCTCTGATACCGGCGGATCTATCCGTCAGCCGGCATCCTTCAACGGCTGCGTTGGTATTAAACCGACCTATGGCCGTGTATCCCGTTATGGCTGCGTAGCATTCGCATCCTCTCTGGATCAGATCGGACCTATCACCAAAGACGTAACCGACGCTGCTTTGGTACTCAACACCATCTGCGGTAAGGACGAGATGGACTCCACCTCTCTGAACGTAGAGGTTCCCGACTTCACCAAAGCACTGGTAAATGACGTTAAAGGCCTGCGCATCGGTCTGCCGAAGGAATATTTCGGTGAAGGCGTTGATGCTAAGGTTAAGGCTGAAATCATGAAGGCCGTTGAAAAATACAAAGAGCTGGGCGCTGAAATCGTTGAGGTTTCCCTGCCGCATACCGAATATGCTGTAATCACCTATTACATCATTGCTCCTGCTGAGGCTTCCGCTAACCTGGCACGCTTCGACGGCGTTCGCTATGGTTACCGCAATGTTGATGCAACCTCCGCTCCGGAAATGACCACCATGAGCCGTACCGAAGGCTTCGGTCAGGAAGTACGCCGCCGCATTATGCTGGGCACCTACGTACTGAGCAGCGGTTATTATGATGCATACTACAACAAGGCTATGCAGGTTCGTACCCTCATCCGCCGCGACTTTGAAGCTGCGTTTGAAAAATGCGACGTGCTGCTGACTCCGACCTCTCCGGTTCCTGCTTACGGCATTAACGACCAGATGGATCCGCTGACCATGTACATGCTGGACGTAACCACTATTCCGGTAAACATGGCTGGTCTGCCGGGTATTTCCATTCCTTGCGGCTTTGCTGATGACGGCATGCCTATCGGTATGCAGCTGATCGGCAAGGTTCTGGACGAAGCAACCATTCTGCGTGCTGCTTATACCTTTGAACAGGCAACCGAATATCATAAAGTATTCGCACCGCTGGGAGGTAACAAATAATGACTAAATATATTACCGTTATCGGCCTGGAAGTTCATGCCGAGCTGAAAACAAAAACTAAAGCATTCTGCAGCTGCTCCACTGCCTTCGGCAGCTTGCCTAACACCCATGTATGCCCGGTTTGTCTGGGTATGCCAGGTGCACTGCCTGTACTGAACAAGCAGGTTGTTGATTTCGCTATCAAAGCAGGCCTGGCGCTGAACTGCGATATTCAAAAATACAACAAATTTGACCGTAAAAACTATTTCTATCCTGACCTGTCCAAGAACTATCAGATTTCTCAATTTGATAAGCCTATCTGTCTGGGCGGTCACATTGATATTGTTGTTGACGGCGAGCATAAACGCATCGGCGTTACCCGTATCCACATGGAAGAGGATGCGGGCAAGCTGAACCACAGCGGTGCAACCATCAGCACCTCCGATTCCTCCGCAGTTGACTACAACCGTGCAGGCGTACCGCTGATTGAAATTGTATCCGAGCCGGATATGCGCAGTGCTGCCGAAGCTCGTGCTTACATGGAAAACCTGAAAGCAATTCTGGAATATACTGATGTCTGCGACTGCAAAATGCAGGAAGGCAGCCTGCGCTGCGACGCTAACATCTCCATCATGCCCGAAGGCGCTAAGGAATTCGGTACCCGTGCCGAAATCAAAAACCTGAACTCCTTCCGTGCTCTGGAACGCGCTATCAACTATGAAGTTGAGCGCCAAAAAGAGGTTCTCGAGGACGGCGGCCACGTTGTTCAGGAAACCCGTACCTGGGATGAAGCTAACGGCGTAACCCTGTCCATGCGTTCTAAGGAAGAAGCACATGACTATCGTTACTTCCCTGAGCCTGACCTCGTTCCGGTACAGCTGGACGATGCCTGGATTGAGCGTATCCGCGAAACTCTGCCGGAGCTGCCTGCTCAACGTCAGGCACGCCTGATGAGCGAGCATGGTCTGCCGGAATATGATGCTTCCCAGATCGTTTCTACCAAGGCTATGGCTGAATACTTTGATGAAGCAGTTAAGACCGCTAAGGACAGCAAAGCAGTTTCCAACTGGCTGTTGGGCGATGTATCTGCTTACATGAACAACGAAGGCATTACCATTGCCGATTTTAAGGTAACCCCTGCACACTTAGCAGAGCTGGTTAACCTGATTAAAGACGGCGTGCTGTCCAGCAAGCTGGCTAAAAAGGTATTTGCCGAAATGCTCAAAGAGGACGAAGCTCCGAAGGCTCTCGTTAAGAAGCTCGGTCTGGAGCAGGTTAGTGATGAAGGCGCTATCCTCAAGCTGGTTGAAGAAACCATTGCTGAGAACCCGCAATCCGTTGCTGACTACAAAGCCGGTAAGGATAAAGCTATCGGCTTCCTCGTTGGCCAGATTATGAAAAAATCTCGCGGCAAGGCTAACCCGGGCATGGTTACCAAAATGCTCAAAGAAAAAATGCAATAAGGCACGTCTGTCCATAAAGCACCATCTACTTCGTTGTGGTTCCTAGAAGTACAGTATGTACTACGTTGTCGCTACGCCTCGTACCCGGCACTTTCTGAACAGTCGTTGGGTATGAATATTGTATTTAGATGTGTATAATGGCATGAGCTGTATGCGTAAGTTTAAGGCTCCCCGTCTGAACGGAAACGTTCGGGAGGGGAGCCTTTTTGAGTGCTGTCGAATAACTTTTTCAAGGGACTTTTCATGTCAACTCGCAACTTTTTCAAGGGACTTTTGCAAAGTGCAAGGTTTAGGTTAGGGGATAGTGTAGGTTTAACGCTGTCATTTTTCCTGCTTCCGCACGAGTTCCCCAAAAATTTACACACAGCTTGCGCAAACGCTGTATAATATTTATGTAAAGCAAATGAGGAGGTTTTTGTTATGACTATGAAAAAAATAAACGCCTTTGAGCAAGGCGAAGCAATTTTAAAAACTCTGTCCAAGGGTGCCTTTCTGACTACTGCTGCCGAAGGCAAGCAGAACACAATGACGATCGGCTGGGGCAGCCTGGGCTTTAAGTGGGGACAGCCGACCTTCACTGTTATGGTGCGCCAAAGCCGTTATACCAAGGAGCTGATTGACGCTAATCCGGAATTTACCGTCAGCTTCCCGGTAAAAGAAGGCTTTGCGCCGGCACTCGGTCTGTGCGGCAGCAAGTCTGGCCGTGATCTGGACAAGTTTGCAGCTGCAGGCTTAACTACGGAAGCAGGCGAAACCGTCAGCGTTCCTGTTATCAAGGGCTGCGGCCTGCACCTGGAATGCAAAATCGTGGAGCATTACACTATGGCAGAGGATAAGTTCGACAAGGAGCTGGGCGAAAAATGGTATGCCAATAAGGATTGGCACACCTGCTACACCGGTATCATTACTGCCGCTTATGTAGAGGAATAAAAGGCGAAGAACTGTAACAAACGCAAAAGCAGCTGCCGCATGCGGCAGCTGCTTTTACTATGCGCGTCAACGTGCGTTGCCGCGCAAAAAGTGGTCGGTAATTATTCTTGCTGCTTCCTCGTCCGTCATATCGGCAGCAATATCATCGCTTTGGTTAAAAATGCTCATGGCTACACCGAAGAAAACAAATTTAGTGGTAATCTCCGGCACGGTATCCTCCTTCAGCAGGTTGTCCTGCATTGCCTTAGTAATCAGCTGAGCTAAAATATCATATTCATCATGCAGGATTTTGTGATAGCGCAGAATGCGTTCAATCGTTTCCTCGCTCAATTTTACAGAATTATAGCGGGGCACAACCTTAAAGCCGTCACCGTCAGGCTTAACTCTGCAGCCATTGGTACCGCCAAGCATTTCAAAGCAGATAATCTGCCACAGAGTACTGTTGGCAACATAAAAATGCACCATTACCTCAAAATACTTTTTGAGCTTGTCTTCAAAGCTGTCGACGCTGTTGACAGCTTGGTGCAGCTTTTCTAAAAAGGGGGCATTTTTATCGGCAACCAGCTTGTAGAAAAGGTGCTCCTTATTGCCGAAATATTTATAGACAGTTCCCTTGCCTACGTCAGCCAGGGCTATTATTTCATCGAGCGTGGCTTTTTCATAGCCATGCTGCGAAAAAACTTCTTCCGCTGCCTGCAAAATCCTTATATCCTTAGGTAATGACGTGTCTATTGCCACTATGAAACCTCCAACTATCCTAAATAGGAAATTTTTTCGTACATTTATTACATTAATTATACCTTTTTATGCGGATAATTGCTAGTGAAGTTTACGTGTTTTATTAGCCGGAATTTTACTTTTCGTGACAAAATAAAAAACCCGCTCGCCGCGGGCGTTTTTATTTCGCGTAACTGCTGTCCGGCCCCTCAGCCGTCAGTGCTTTGTGCTTTTAGCATTTCCAAAAGTCCCCTCAATTGGCCGCTTCCACGAACCACCTTCTCTGTTTTTACGGTGGTGATGCGTTACGCGATTAAGCACTATTTTATTTACGGATTCTCTTACACTAATGTATTGTATCTGCAGTGATCGGAGAAACAAAAAACAACAACGGAAACAGACAGCTTGCGCTGTTCCAACTCCGTTGTTGTTTATGGTGAAATTATACAACCAATGTCCATGGTTGTAAACAATTTTTTTGTAAAGAGCGTTAAATTTTTCCTGAGCCTGTTGCTACTGCAACAAAAGTTACAGTTTTAAAGCATTTTCAGAATTAAAAGTCAAACTTTTGACCTGTCAGCAGTTCATATGCTTCGATGTATTTGCCGATGGTTTTGTCGATAACATCCTGCGGCAGCTCGTAGCCTGCATCCGGGTTAGCGCTCAGCCAATCGCGGACAAACTGCTTGTCATAGGAGGGTTGGCCTTGGCCAACCTTGTAGCCTTCCAACGGCCAGAAGCGGGAGCAGTCCGGGGTAATCATTTCGTCACCCAGTACAACCTCGCCGTTTTCGTCAAGACCAAATTCAAATTTGGTATCGGCAATGATGATGCCACGCTCCAGAGCATAGGCAGCACATTTTTTGTAGATAGCGATAGTGTAGTCACGCAGCTTCAGAGCATATTCTTTGCCACGGCCCGGATACAGTTTTTCCAGGATTTCGATGCTTTGCTCTACGCTGATGTTTTCGTCATGGTCACCGATTTCAGCCTTGGTGCTGGGGGTGAAGATGGGCTCAGCCAGCTTTTGGGATTCCTGCAGGCCTTCGGGAAGCTTAATGCCGCAGATTTCGCCGGTTTTCTTGTAGCTTTCCCAACCGCTGCCGGTGATGTAGCCGCGAACGATGCATTCGATAGGCAGCATGTTCAGCTTTTTGCATTTCATGCTGTTGCCGGTGAATTCGGGTTTCTGGAAGAATTCGGGCATATCTTTGGTATCAACGGAAATCATATGGTTAGGAACAATGTCTTTAGTCAGATCGAACCAGAATTTGGAAATCTGAGTCAGCACAGTGCCTTTTTTCACAATCATGTTTTTCAGAATATGGTCAAATGCGGAAATACGGTCAGTGGCAACCATAATAATGCTGTCACCAACATCATACATCTCACGAACCTTGCCGGATTTAAACGGTTTGTACTCTTGCATTTTAATGCCTCCTAGAAATTTCTCAACAAGTAAAAGCAGGCTCAGTGCCGGGATTTCTTGTCAGTGTTAACTTTGTTATATTTTATGGTAATATCATAGCACAGTCCGACGAAAAAGTCGAACGTTTTTCGTGTTTCAACAAATATTTTTCGGATTATTTTCCATCTTGCGGCAAAAGGCCGTCTAAGCGCAGCATATCGGCAGTGACCAAAGGCTGTCCCAAACGTCTTCCCGGCACAAATGTACCATGACAGTCGCTGCCGCCGCTGATTAATAGGCCGTGCTTTTGACAATGCTGCAGCAGGCGCTGGGTTCCTTCTTCCGAATGGTTGGAGTGGTAGCACTCAAAGCCGTCGAATTTCTCCGTCCGCAGGATGTCGAGCACGCGCTCCAATCCGGGACCGTGAAAGCCGCTGGCGGCATGCGCGCACAGCGCTGCGCCGCCGGCAGCGTGAATCGCTGTAATTACCTCGCTGATGGCAGGAAACTCCGGAAAGCCCAGGTCATGCTCCGGCGTAAAGATGCGCTGAAAGAAATCGCCCACGCCCGTGCACAGTCCCTTGTCAATCAAATAGGCGAGGGCACGCCAGCCGCCGCGACGTCTGTCGTAGGTATAACGGGCAAACTTCGCTTCATCGACAGGCCAGCCGTCGCGCGCCAGCAGGTGAATGCTGTCCACATCCTTCTGCTCTAACAGCGCTTCGTTGTGCTGCATCAGTTCCAACAGCTGTTTATTATGGATATCAATGCCATAGCCCAGAATATGAAACGAGAAATCCTCCTTGGTGGAGCAGATTTCGGCCGCTGGCAGTACCGTAATGCCCGCAGCCGCTGCCAGTGTCATCGCTTCCGCAACGTTGGCTATGCTGTCGTGGTCCGTTACGGCAATCAGCCCCAGCTGTTGCTTTTGCGCTTCGGAAATTAGCTCTGCCGGTGTCCAGGTGCCGTCCGAGGCCGTAGTATGTATATGTAAATCAGCTCTTACCGACATGTAAGCATCTCCCTTCTATTAAATTCTGCTGTCAAAAAGCAGAAACAGAGTAAAATTTTTATATTTATAGCATAGTTTATAATCATATGCATGTCAACTGCCGGTAAAGATATTCTCTCATTGCACAATAGTACGCGAGATTTTTTGGAGGCTTGCGTGCTTTTGTAACAAGCTTAACACTTACTTATATTTTAAGGGTAATAGTCCATATAATGAGTACGGATAAATTCTGTGTCTACTCTACAAATACAATGCTCATTGTAGACTTGACGTTATTTAACTTATGTTATATACTATGAACATCGTTGTATACGGGAGTATAAATTAGGGGGAATTCATTATGTTTAGAAAATTTGCTGCGATTATCAATGAAGTCGCACTCATCAAGCAAATTGCCGTTGGTCTTGTCATCGGCATTCTGCTGGCACTTTATGTACCGAAAGCGGTACCTGTTGTTACCATCTTCGGTGACCTGTTTGTAAAAGCATTAAAGGGCGTTGCTCCGGTGCTGGTTTTCTTCTTGGTTATGAACGCTATGGCCAAAAAGAAAAGCGGCGGCGAAGCAAATATGAAGCCTATTATCGGCTTATATGTTATCGGCACCTTCTTTGCATCCTTAGTTGGTGTAAGCCTGTCCTTCCTGGCACCTACCACTCTGCATCTGCAGGTTGCGGATGCTAAGCTCAACCCGCCCAGCGGCATTGTTGAGGTTCTGCATAACCTGATTCTGAGTGTTGTAGATAACCCGATTGCTGCTTTGCTGAACGCTAACTACATCGGCATTCTGGCATGGGCTGTAGTATTCGGTATTGCTATGAATATGGCTGCCAACGAAACTACTAAAAATGCTCTGGATGATGTTGCAAAGGCAATCACCCTGGTTGTTAAATGGGTTATCCATTTCGCTCCTCTGGGCATCATGGGCCTGGTTGCAACCTCCATCAGCGACAGCGGTCTGTCCGCAATTTCCAGCTATGTACATCTGTTGGCAGTACTCATCAGCTCCTACTTCCTGGTAGCGCTGGTTATGAACCCGTTGATTGTTTACTTCAACATCCGCCGCAATCCGTATCCGTTGGTTTGGGCAACCATCCGCGAATCCGGCGTGTACGCTTTCTTTACCCGCAGCTCCGCTGCTAACATTCCGGTTAACATGGCTCTGTGCAAACGTTTGGGCCTGAATCCTGATACCTACGCAATTTCCATTCCGTTAGGCGCAACCATCAACATGGCAGGTGCTTCCATCACTATTTCCGTACTGGCACTTGCTGCTGCCAATACTCTGGGTATTCATGTTGATATGCCGACAGCTCTCTTGCTGTGCATCGTTTCTACCGTTGGTGCCTGCGGTGCTTCCGGTGTTGCCGGCGGCTCCTTGCTGCTGATTCCGGTTGCCTGCGCTTCCTTCGGCATCAGCAATGATATCGCTATGCAGGTTGTTGGCGTTGGCTTCATCATCTCCGTACTGGAGGATGCTTGCGAAACTGCGCTCAACAGCTCCAGTGACGTTCTCTTTACCGCAACTGCCGAATTTGCAGAGCGCGCTAAGGAAGGCACTCTGAAGTCCGAAGACCTGGTTCCGAGAAACAACATTTAATTTAACATAACAACAAAACGGCCGCCGAAGCTAGTGCTCCGGCGGCTGTTTCATTTTGAAAGGATGATGTGGTTTTTATGTATTAGCCTTCAATGGCAATATATTTTTTGTCTTCAACTTTTTTAGGCTCAACCTTAGGAATAGTAACCTTCAGGATACCGTCTTCGAATTTAGCCTTGATATCCTCCTGGGTAACTGCTTCACCGACATAGAAGGTTCTTGCACATTGACCGCTGTAACGTTCACGGCGGATGTAAACGCCTTTATCGTTCTTTTCGTCCTTGTCGAGGCCTTTGGCAGCGGTAATGGTCAGATAACCGTTTTCCAGTTTGGCGCTGACGTCCTCTTTTTTGAAGCCCGGCAGGTCGATATCCATTTCATAAGCGGTATCCGATTCCTTGATATCGGTTTTCATAACGTTCTGAGCATGTTTGCCGTACAACGGATTGCGATGACCGAAGAACTCTTTCTCAAACGGGAAATCCATTAAATCATCAAATAAGCTTTCACCAAATACACTAGGCATCATCATAAGTCATTCCTCCAGTTTTATTGCGCTTGTTGTAGTCATTTTAATGTTGATGCAGCAAGTATTGATTTGATTTGCCAACGCGGGATTTGTGCTTTGCGGGTGCTGCCCTTGCAGCTCCTGTAGCTCATTTCCTTTGTTGATTATATTATACCACTATTTGTTAGCACTGTCAAGCGTTGAGTGCTAATTTCTGACGATTTCACAGAAATTACAAAAAGTGGGGGAGAGCCTCCTTCCGCCTCACTACGTTCGGCACCTTACAGATGGAAAGCAGTACTAAAGAGCCTCTCCTTGGGGAGAGGTGCCGAGCTTGTCGAGGCGGAGAGGGGATATGCTGAAAATAATGCGATTCGTAAGCATAAAGATTGCAAGCAAATAATATTTGTGTACGAAATTTCTTCAATCTAAATTCAAATGTAAGCCTATAAACTGCAGTCCCCTCTCAGTCGCCCTGGCGGGCGCCAGCTCTCCCCAAGGAGAGCCTCATCTTTCTTTATTAAAGTCTCATCTGCTTGCGGCCCTCTTTCGCCTCACTACGTTCGGCACCTTCCCCAAGGGGCAGGCAAGACTAATAGCTTTCCATTAACCTTCATTAGCACGTTCTTGGTTCCCCCTCGGGGGAACTGTCGCGTTAGCGACTAAAGGGGGAAATGTGAGAGCAGATAAGAAATTTGCTAGAAGTATAACCCAAAATCTCTAAAATTTTCTCCAAATTCCTCCTCATCCTACCCGAATTTGCCATTTCGGGTAGGGACAAGTTACTAAAAATTCGTTATACTACAGCCAGAAGCAAAGGAAAAACAATTAATCCTTCTTGCTTTTCCGGCTTTACCGAACGGAGCAGGTACTGCAAAAACCAAAATGAAACAAGGCAAATTTTGGCAACAGGCAGCGCAAGCCTCCGCAAGGTAAAAGAATACTTTACTTAAAGAGGAGGAATTTATCATGAAAAAATCTTTAGTACTCGCAATGGCAATGGCTCTTGGTGTAACCGCTTCCGCTTACGCTGCTAACCCGTTCAGCGACGTTCCTGCCGGTCATTGGGCTTATGACAGCATCAGCAAGCTGGCAGCTGCAGGTGTAATCGATGGTTATGGTGACGGCACCTTCGGCGGTGATAAGCTGATGACTCGCTATGAGATGGCACAAATTGTTGCTAGAGCAATGGCAAAGGGCGCTAATGTTGACAAGCTGGCAGCAGAATTTGCTGACGAGCTGGACAGCCTTGGCGTGCGCGTAGCTAACCTTGAGAAAAAGGCTGATAATGTAAAAATTACCGGTGAAGTTCGCTTCCGCTATGTTGACCAAGACGGTGCAATGGAAAAAAGGACTTTGAACAGAGGTTACAGAGTTTTGGGCAATGATTCCAACCATGTAGCAGATCTCCGTTCCCGTATCTGGATTAACGGCATGATTAATGATGACTGGACCTACACCGGCATGCTGCAGAATGTGCAGAACCTGAATAATAACACAGGTGATGAAAATACAAGCTTCCAGCGCGCTTATGTAGACGGCAAGCTGGGCGGTATGGCAGTACGTGCAGGCCGTTACAACCTGGTAATTGCTGATGGCAATATCTATGATACCCGTGCTGATGGCTTGGAGCTGTCTTATGGCAACAAGGTTAAGTTAAAAGGCTTTGCAGGCAAGGCAACTGATGATATCACTGTAGTACCGCTTATGATAAATGATGGCGTTAATACTGAAACTGGTGATATTACTAATGGCGGCAAGTATTGGGGCTTGGCAGTAGAAGGCGAGTTGGCTAAGGGCTTGAAGGCTACTGCCGGCTACACTCAATTCAAAGATATGGGAACCGGCTCTGTTGCATTTGACAATGGTAACTTTGACAAAACTGATATTGACAACGGCATCTGGCATGCAGGCTTGAGCTATGATATGGGTCATTTCAATCTGTCTGCTATGTATCTGAAGGGCGATTTGTCTGCTGACAAACCTAATGGTATGATTGACGGCGACATTAACAAAGCTATTGATCAGTATCTGGATGAAGACGGCTTCGTTATCGGTCTGGCTTATAAGGGTGCAAAGGCTGATGATGCAGGCAGCTGGGGCGCATGGGCTAAATACTATGACCAGGGCGCACAAACCTATGTTGCACACACCACCGATGCTAACACCTTTGGTATGACCGGCTTCAAGGGCTTCGGCGTTGGCGCTAACTACACCATCTCTAAGAACATCGTAGCTAACGTTGCATACTACAGCACCGAATCCAAGCTGTTGAAAGAACTTCCGGGAATTGCTGCTGATTTGGAACGTACTAAAGATCATCGCTTCTGGACTGACGTAACCTTCACTTTCTAATAAACCTTCATACAAAAACTTCCTAAAATCGACAGCGCTTGGCGCTGTCGGCAGAGAACCGCCGTAAGGCGGTTCTTTTGCGTTTGAGTGTGGGGGTGTCGCCCCCTTCCGTCAGCTCACGGTGTTCGCTGACACCTTCCCCAAGGGGCAGGCAAGACTAATAGCTTTCCATTAACCTTCATCAGCACGTTCTTGGTTTCCACTTGGGGAAACTGTCGCGTTAGCGACTAAAGGGGGAATCACTGAAGCAAATGAGAAGATGGGTAGAATAGAGAGGCTCACCTTTCTTCCTGAAGTTGCATCTGCTTGCGCAACCCTTCCGTCTGCTCGCAAGGCTCGCAGCCACCTCCCCTTTCAGGGAAGATATAATGGTATTAAGTAATTTTAACTTTAGCTATTACTACGAACTTTTATATGCTCCCTGCAAGGGAGCTGGCATCGCCGTAGACGATGACTGAGGGTTGTGCAAGGCGAAAAAATGTTAAAGTCATTTGCGTTGCAGCCCCCTTCCGCCTCACTACGTTCGGCACCTTCCCCGAGGGGCAGGCAAGACTAATAGCGTAGGTTTTTGAACAATATCTTGATTACTGGTGTTAAAATTTTTATGTTTTTACTGCGATATATAATTGCTTGCGTCAGTACGCAGAACTTGGTGTACTGCAGACCAAAGAGGATATGGCAAAGCCTTTTTTGCTAAGCTTTTTGCGGTGATGCAAAAAGCGACTGTTTCCCGCGCTTTCGCAAAGCGCGCCCCTTTCTTGTTACTTCTTTCGGGGACGAAAGAAGTAAAACCAAAAGGACGCAGCAAAACCTAAAATTTTCTCTCAAACCACCCCGAAAATCAAAAATATCCTAAAAATTTCCCTTCAACCTACCCGAAATCACCCTTTCGGGTGGGGCGCTTTTGCACATTTTAGGCTACACTATAGTTGTAAACAATCAACTGCTTCCGCTTGAGGTGCTGAGCAGGCGCATCTATATCAACGCTGACGATAGGGAATGGATGCAGGAAATGAAGGATTTACTGCAGGACAGCAGCCTGCGCAAGTTTGCGATTCGGGCGAAGGTTATGGACGGCAGTGTTTATCTGGAGGAGATTGATTAAGGTAAAATCTGCATTTTGTGCGGAAATTTATAAAATAAGGTTGGGAAATTAAGGAGGTAATAAAGATGAAAATGAAAAAATTAACCAGCTTATGTGGTTGCCTGCTGCTTTCCATGTGCATGGGCGTTGGCGCAATGACTGCTCCGCTGTCTGCAGAGGCTGCAGCACGCGAAAAGGTTATTCTGGACGCAGATATGGTGGATTTGTTTGATGACGGCATCGCTATGATGATGCTTGCCGAATCTCCAAAAATGGATTTGAAGGGTGTTACCATCGTTATCGGCAATACCTGGGTTGAAACCGGTACCGCTTCCGCTATCCGTCAGCTGGAGGGCATCGGCCGCACCGATATCCCTGTATATATGGGCGTTAATGAAACCGTTCGCAAGGACCGTTTTGCTAATATGAAGGAAGAAAAACGCATTTACGGCCGTGGCCATGACTCCCATCTGGGCGCTGCAGGCTATCCTCAGCCGGCATCCTGGCAGGCTGAATACCGCAAGAATTATAATGATGAGCCTGTTATGAACCCTCAAAAGCAGCATGCTGCTGATTTCATCATTGATACTATCAAAAAGCATCCGGGCGAAGTAACCATCGTTGCTATCGGCAGCGGTGCTAACCTGGCAGCTGCTTTGGACAAGGCTCCGGAAATTGCTCCGCTGGCTAAACGCGTTGTTTATATGGCAGGCGCTTTCTTCTGCGAAGGCAACGTAATGCCGACCTCCGAATTTAACGTTTGGATTGATCCGGAAACAGCGAAAAAGGCTTACCGCGCTCCCTGGAAGGAGCAAATCTTCCTGCCGCTGGATGTTTGCAGCAAGGAACTGATGAGCCACGATGATTTTGCTGATCTGGAAAGCCGCATTAAAAGCGACCGCTTCAAGGCTATGTGGGAAAGCCATTATGCTACCCCGATGTTCCGCAAGGATCCTGCTTTTAAGAACTACATTTGGGACGTTTTGGCAGCAGCAGTAGCGATTGATCCGTCCGTAATTCTGGAATCCGAAACTCTGCCGATTGATGTTGATGACCAATACGGCTACGGTTACGGTCAGACTATGGGCTTCCGCGGTGCAGCTCCTGAGGGTGCTCAGAATGCGAAGATTGTTTACGCTGTAGACCGCGCTAAGGTTTGGAAAATGGTTGAGGATGTATTCAACAAGCTGTAAGCAATAATTTTGTGATTTAAAGCTTGCGCCCTACCCGAATTTGCACTTTTGGGTGGGGCGCTTTGGTTTTTTTTAGGGTAAAATATAGGTATAAAAGATTAGCTGCAAAGCAGACAGCAGGAAGCGGAGGGATGGAGATGTTGAAGAAAAGCTGTAAAAATATTTTAGTGGGAGCAATGCTGCTGACTGCCTTGGCTATGCTGCTGAATGGCTGCGGTTCGGATAAGCAGGCTGCGGCAACGCAGCCCAAGGCCACGAAGGTGGAGGAAGCTGCTGCGACTGTGGCAAAGGGGCCTGCCTATGAGCGCGAATACGGCAAGCTGGTGGAGGGTATCTATAATTTTGTGAATGATGGCAATATGGATAAGGTGCCGCAGCAGGGCATGACCGGAATTTATGAGCTGCGGGATCGTATGGGTTACGTTGATGCGTTGAATATGCTTGGCTATACGCTGCAGGATATCAATAATGACAAGGTGCCGGAGCTGATTTTTGCTATCTTGGATAACGAAAAGCAGGGCAAGGGCTATTATGGCAAGGATATCTATGCTGTCTATACCTTTGTGGACGGCAAAATAAAATTTGTTGATGAGGGCTGGGCTCGCAGCAATATTAAGCTGTTGGCGAACAATATGCTGCTGACGCGCGGCAACAGCAGTAATGCGGACTATGTGCTGGCGCTGGAGGATTTGCTGCCGAATGGTAATAAAAGATGCGTTGATATGTACTTTACCCGTTCGAAGAGCAATAATGAACCAGGTCTTGATGTTTACCGCAACGATGTGGGCAGAGCTGATGTTGTTGTTTCGCAAAAGACTAATATGACTGCGGATGATTTCTTTGATATGGGCGCAGAGATGGCCGGTGACAGCGTGAAGCTTGAGCTGCTGCCGTTGAAGGAATATAAGCAGAGAGGCTTTAAGGGCCTGGCAATGCAGTATCTGGAATGCATGGGCGTACATGAGCTGCAGGATGCAAAGTTTGATCTTTCCAAGTACGAGCAGGTTTCCGTGCCTAATCCCTTTAAGGGTGCGGACGTGATTTTCCGCAGTACGAAAAATCTGGAAGAGTTCCGTCTGCTGGAGCTTGCTTCCGGCAAGAGCGTTTACAGCAAGGATTTGCTGATGGCTGATGAAAAGCTGGTGCTGCATCTGGAGAGCCTGGAAACTATTCCCAAGAATGGTATCAGCTTTAAGGATGATGCAGGCAGGGAGCGCCGGTTTGCGATTTTGCAAAGCGGTAAGGACGGCAGTATTTATCTGCAGGAGATTGATTAAGGTAAAATGCCTGAAGAGGCTTAAATTAAGCTATGATGTAAAAAACTTTGGAGGTGTTTTTTATGCGTAAAAGATTTTTAGTTGCAATGTTATTGGCACTTGGTATCAGCTTGTTTGGCGGTTGGGGCAGTGCTCAGGCCAACAGTGCGCCGGAGTCTACTCAAAGCATGCTGCATGTGTGCTGGCTGAAGGATGCTCATGTTAATCCTGCGGCCTGCGAGGTTGTGCGGATGCCGGACGCTTTTGAATCGGCAAAGGCTGTAGTGACGAGCTCGGTGGATTTCCCTGATTTTCAGGTTGTGGCGTTGGATTTGCGTGAGGTGAGCGCTGAGGGGTATCCTGTGTTTAACGTGCAGTCTATTTATTATAAGGATTTCCTGCGTGCAACGGAGCCGATTATTATTGTGATGCGTGATTCCGAGTCCTTCCCGCGCAACGGTATTGCGGTGCGCGATTCTTTGGGCAGGGAGCGTATTTTCGGTATTGCTATCAGCGGTGAGGACGGAAGCCTGCTGCTGAGCGAGGTTGATAGATAGAGGTGCGGGCGATGAAGAGATTATTTAGCTTGCTGATGTTCAGCCTGCTGCTGCTTGTCAGCGCAACAGCAATGGCAGCGTCTTATGCTTATGGTGCGTATTCGTATATGCGTTATGGTGCGAATGGCAGGGATAATGCTTCTTTGCATCTGATTTATACGCAGTCCGGCGTTTTTGCTTCTGCTGTTACTTATGATTTGCAGGACGGTAATGCGCCGATGTTTAAGGGCGTGGGTATGCTGGAGAACGGTTCGCTGGTGCTGGAGGATTATTCTTTTGATGTGGGCCGTCATGGTGAGGATACACGTTATTTTGGTTATGGCTCTCAGCCGCTTGTTTGCGAGGCCAGAGTGCAAGATGGTAAGCAGGTTGTGCTGCTGCCGACGATTGATGCACGCGAGATGGGTATTGCTAAGGTGAGTGAGCCTGATATCGGCGGTACTTATAGGTTTGAGGGAATGCAGGCGGAAGAGGATTATACTATGGCGCTGTATTTTCTGCGTAAGCTGAATGTGAAGAATACCGGTTTGGATTTGAGCAGTAAGGATTATTGGTTTGGCTATGGCAGTCGTTTTGCTGAGGAGCCGAACAGCGTTTTTAATTCGTATATGCCGAAGGATGCCGGCGATTATTTTGGGGTCTATATTTATAATAAGAATGATGAGCTGGTTATGACTTATTATGTGCATCCGAATTTGTGGGATGCTTATAGTGTGACAGTTGATGGTGATGTTAAGATGTTGTGTAGCAATGATGCTGTTGGTTGAGGCAGTGAGTTGAGTTTTTTCCGCGCAATGGTATTGCAGCGCTTGGTTCCTTAGGCCGGGAGCGTATTTTCGGTATTGCTTTCAGCGGTATGGAAACAAGCCTGCTGCTGCGCGGATTTGCAGGAAATTGGAGGTGTGGGCGATGAAAAGATTATTTAGCCTGTTGATGTTTTGCCTGCTGCTGCTTGTGAGTGCTGCTGCGCTGGCAGCGCCGTATGGTGTGCATCCGTATATACGTGCGGATAATAAAGGCAACGCTAATGCTTCTCTGTTTTTATTTTATACGCAGTCGGGCGTTTTTGCTTCTGTTGCTACTTATGATGTGGAGGATGGCAATGCGCCGATTTTCAAGGGCGTTGGTGTGCTGGAGAACGGTACTTTAGTACTGGAGGATTATTTGTTCGATGTAGACGTTAATAGCGAGGAAAGACGTCATTTTGCTTATCCTTCGCAGCCGCTTCCCTGTGAGGCCAGAGTAAATGAGGGTAAGCAGGTTGTGCTGCTGCCGACGGTTGATTTACGCGAGATGGGCGTTACTAAGATAAGCGAGCCGGATATCAGCGGTACCTATAAGTATAAGTCTGGTGAGGGTGAGAGTAGTGAGGGTGCGAGTGCTGATTATCGTCTGGCACTTTATTTCCTGAAAAAGCTCCCTGTTGAAAACACCGGCTTGGATTTGTGCAGTAAGGATTATCGCTTTGATTATGATGTGACTGGTGCTTGGGAACAAAACAACGTTTTGAATTCTTATATGCTGCCGGGCGACTATTATGCGATTTATGTGTACAATAAGAATGATGAGAAGGTTATGACTTATTATGTGCATTCGAAGCTGTGGAATGCGCTTCGTGTGAATACTGATGGTGAGGTTAAGATTTTGTGCAGCAATGATGCTGTAGGCTGATGTTGTGATTTAAGTTTGAGGTCCTTGCGACGTAAGTTAATATTGCGGAGCAGGGGCCTTTTTTGTACGCGTCCCCCCTTTAGTCGCTGACGCGACAGTTCCCCCAAAGGGGGAACCAAGAAATATCGCTTACTTATACCCTTCTTGCCTGCCCCCTCGGGGAAGGTGCCGAACGAAGTGAGGCGGAAGGGGGTTGTGTGTGCGTCGCAATTAACATATCGCGCTACAACGAAAAATTTTTCCGAAAATCGCTTACATAGTTTTGTTGTTCCGGAGAATGTTGTATAAAGCGATTTACGGACGGTAATTTCGTGCGGAACAACGACGAAATTGCAATAAACTCGCGCTAGGGCAAGAGATTTTGCTGTAGTAGTTAGCTTAGCGCTCAAACAGTATTGCAATTTCTGTTATTCTAGGCACTCATTCCCTAAAATTTTTATGTTTTCGCTACGATATATTAATTGCTCAATTTAGTGTGGCGTATTACCTTTATATGCTCCCTGCGTCGCAAGCGACATTAGCACGACCGACAGTTTCTCGCGGCGCGCAGCTTGCGACAAACTGGGTCTTAGCGTCAAGGGAGCTGGCATCGCCGTAGACGATGACTGAGGGTTATGTACACGATATATTAATTGCTTGTTATGTCATTGTGCTAACCTTTCTTGCCTGCCCCTCGGGGAAGGTGCCGAACGAAGTGAGGTGGAAGGGGGTTGTATTTCTGGAGGTGAGCTTATGAAGAAGCTTTTGAGTGCGTTGGCGTGCGGTGCGCTGCTGTTGTGCGGCGGTATGTCGACTGCGCGGGCGGACTATTATGAGATGTATAATCCTGCTACACATGTTGAGGGCGGTGCGATGGTGTACGAGACTACGCGCGGTACCCTGATGAGCTTAAAGGTGCACAGCGGTGAATGGCAGGAAGATCATTACCGTGCTGAGACCGAGGCGAGCGGCGTGGTGCGCTTTGCGCATGACGGCGAGCGTTTTATCGGTTATCTGCATGTGCCAAGTCTTGCAAGCTATGAAAATGGTATGGGTTATCCTTCTCGGTACAGATATAGTATGCCGCTTTATGAAAAGTATGCTTTGACTAGTCCGCAGGGCTATCAGGCGCAGAGCAAGCTGTACGGTGCCTGGATTTTGGGTGAGCCTGAGGGTAATGAACGGGTGCAGCCTTCATTGGCAGGTACTTATGAAAGAAGCAACAAAAGAGGTACACGCTTTGTGCAGGGTGAAACGGAAATGCCTTGGGATGTAGCTGCGCTGTTTTTACAGCTGGTGCTGGAGCCGAATGTTAATTTGCTGGACAGAAATAACTGCAGTTTTAGCTTCTGGGATTATCAGTGGGAGCAGGAAATGAACATGTATCCTGATGTCGATAAGCGTTACAGCTATCATACTATGACTAAGGCCGGCGATCCCGATTCTCCTGTTACGGTGAAATTTAAGGATGCGCGCTATCTGGTAGAGAAAAGCGGCAGGCTGATTTATAATGTTGCCGATGACGGCACGGTAAGGAAGATTTACGATTTGGCTGAAGAGTAGGCCAGATGCTGGCGCACGATTTTGGCAATGGGGGTGGCGCTGATGCGGTTACTGAGATTGCTGTGTATGACAATGCTGGGGCTGCTGCTTTGTGCAGCAGGTCCGCTATCGGGAGGTGTGGCTATGGAAAGGGCGGTTGACTGGCAGGAGCTGTCTGTGAGCAGCAGAGGTATGAGCAGCGCAAGCTGTTATTCATTTAACCTTTGCCGACGCGATAAGGAGCTGCTGTTTGACAGTGAGTGCTTTGCAGATGGCGAGCGCCTGAAGTTTTACGAGGTACCTGTTACGGCAGAGGAGCTTAGACCGCTGGATAAGCTAATACAGCAGCTGCCATGGCAGCTGCGCCAGCCTTCGGCATCTCGTCCTGCGAATTTGCCGCGTGAGATGATTGAGGTGCACGACTGCGGCAGCTTTTCGTTGACGCTGCTGACGGCAACGGGCGAAAAGCTGGTATGCCGTACTGACATTGAGCAGCAGCAGGAGCTGTTGCGTGAGCTGCAAAGGCTGGCTAAGCAGGTGCATGAACAGAAGCGTGATGCAGGCCATGAGAAGATGCATCCTATGCGTGGCTTTAGGCTGTTCAGGGAATTGCCGGAAAAATAAGCATGAAAGCAGTACGGGCTGCGTTTTTGGCAGGAATTTAGCCGAAAAACAAAAAAATTTTACTTATCCTACCCGAAATCGACAGTTTGGGTGGGGTGCTTTAGCACATTCCGTTGTACAATGAGCTTGTAAGGAAACATGCCTGCGCCTGTAATAGCGCAGGATAATTCTGAGGAGGTGCAACAAATGAAAAAAGGTATTGTATTAGCTTGCTGCGCAATGCTTTTGGCGGGACAATTGCAATCTGCAGAAGCTCTTGACTGGAACAGAAGAATTGGCGTAGACAGAATGATCGACAGAACCATTGATAATACTATTAACAGGGCGGTGAATAAAGTGGAGAAGCAAGAAAAAACCAGACGTGTCATTTTCCAAAACCTGCCGCAATCGGCAGCTGAAATCGGACCGGAAACCGATGCTCAGCAGGTTGCAGCTTACACTGTAGCAGCACTCGCTCGCTATGAAACCAATCCGGCAGAGGCAATTGCAATGCTCAATAAGCTGTTGGGACCAAGACCGGTACCCAAAAGAGATGAACAGTTCCTGGCAGACCGCTTCCGTGGCAGACAGTATCTGATGCGCTCCTACTTCATGGGCGCAACTCCGGAAAACAACTATCAGCCGGATATGCCTTATACCGTAGAGGTTAAAACTAATGCCTACACCTATCAGGAAGAGGGCTATGCACGTTTTATGATTACCTGCGGCGGCGCTGACAGCCCGCGTCCGATGACCGTGCGCCAAAAGGCTTCTACCGGCGAATGGTTCCTGTGGGATTACAAGGGACTGCTGAGCGGCATCAAAACTCCGGCAGCGGATGATCCTTGGGCATAAGAAGAATTCAACTGAAAAAATTTTGACATAACGTTAACAGCCTTCCTATGCTTCCGGAAGGCTGTATTTTTTCAAAAGCACTTTGTGAAGCTGATTTTAAACGAAAAATAGTCAGAAAAAGCACATTTTTTTGCTCACCCTACCCGAAATTGCCATTTAGGGTGGGGCGCTTTTGCTTTTGGGAGCCTATAATATAATTACAAAAGCTGGAAGGAAGTGATATGTATGAAAAAATTTTGGAAAAAAACATCGCTGTTTCTGGTGACTGCGGCGATGACTGTTTCCGCTCCGCTGATGGCGTGGGCGCTGGAGCATGACATTGTTATTCTGCATACTAACGATATCCATTGCGGTATTAATGATAATATCGGCTTTGACGGTCTGGCGCAGATTAAACGTGATGCCCTGGCCAGAACGCCGAACGTAGCGCTGGTGGATGCAGGCGATGCTATTCAGGGCGCACCTATCGGCAAGCTTTCCCGTGGTCTGGCAGTTGTTAGCATTATGAATTATCTGGGCTATGACTTCTGCATTCCCGGCAACCATGAATTTGACTATGGCATGGACCGCTTTATGGAGCTGGTGCCGCTGCAGCGTGCAGGCTACTACTGCGCTAACTTTGTTTATGCCGGCAACAACAAGCAGGTTTTACCCGGCTATAAGATTATGCAGTATGAGGATACTAAAGTAGCCTTTGTCGGTGCAAGTACACCGGAAAGCCTGACAACCTCTACGCCGACCTTCTTCCAAAATGAGAAGGGGCAGTATATTTACAGCTTCTGCGAGGATAAGAGCGGCAGCAAGCTGTACAAGCAGCTGCAGAAGAATGTTGATAAGGCGCGCAAGGAAGGCGCAGACTACGTATTTATTGTTGGCCATTTGGGTATGGATGGCACTACCCCGCAGTGGAGCAGCGAAAGCGTTGCTAAAAATACTCAGGGCGTAGACGCTGTTATCGACGGCCATTCCCACGAGCGCTTCACCCGTATGGTGAAAAATAAGGTTGGTAAGGATGTACTGTTAGCACAGACCGGTACCAAGCTGAAAACTGTAGGCGAGCTGGTAATTACTCCTGAAGGCAAGCTCAAGAGCCAGCTGCTTACTAAATCCAACGGCAAGGACGCTGCTATTAGCAGAGTTATTGCCCAGGAAATAAAAACCTATGAGCCTTTGCTGAAGCAGCCTGTGGGCGAAGCACTGGTGCAGCTGCGCAGCAATGATCCTGCAACTGGCGAGCGTATTGTACGCAACCGTGAATGCAGCTTGGGCGACTTTGTTGCCGATGCTTATAGAGCAGTGCTGGATTGCGACGTAGTTCTGGTAAATGGCGGCAGTATCCGCAACGAAATCAAAACCGGCGTAATCAGCTACAACGATTTGCTGGAGGCCTTCCCCTTCGGTAACATGTGCGTAGTTTTAGAGGTAAACGGCCAGCAGATTCTGGATGCTTTGGAGATGGGTGCTATCAGCTATCCTGAAAAAAGCGGCGGCTTTATGCAGGTATCCGGCCTGAGCTACACGATTGACAGCTCTGTTCCTTCCAGCATCGAGCTTGATGCCAAGGGCAACTTCGTGCGCGTTGCCGGTGCCCGTCGCGTGAGCGATGTTAAGATTGACGGCAAACCGTTAGATGTTAAGAAAAAATACACTGTTGGCGGCACCTCCTACATGCTCAAATTCGGTGGTGACGGCATTACGATGTTCAAGGGCGCACGTCTGGTACAGGACGAAATGATGAGTGACGCAGATACGATTATGGAATATCTGCAGAATCATCTGAATGGCAAGGTTGGCGAGCAATATGCTCAGCCTTACGGCGATGGTCGTATCGTAATCAAATAAAGAGCGTTATATATAAAACAAGGAGATGATTGTTATGTTGAAGAAACGTATTGCGATGGGAATTTTGGCCGGACTTCTGGCCTGCAGCTTTATTGCCGGCTGCGGCGGGGGCGACAAAGGCACCAGCGAGCCTCCTAAACCGAAACCTATTGCTGCTGATTTGAAGGATTTGCCGAATAAGGATGTTAAGGTCGGCATTAATACATTTAAGCTCTTTACTCTGAAAAATAATCCTAATCTGCATTTGCAAAATACTTATAGCAAGGGTATGAGAGTGGCTGTTATCGGCAGAGATATGATTTATGCTAACGTTAAGGACAGACTCGTTCAGATGCAGTGGGATAAAGATGGTCTGCGCATGTTGGACAATAATGTTGATTCTATGTCCGGTAATGCTAAGATTTCTTCCGACGGCACCAGGGGCATTTTCTATACCAATAAGAGAATGAGACTCAACTATTTCGATAGTGAAACCAAACGTATTGAAGAGGCACAAGGACGCTTCAATAACCTTGTTGTAATTCCTAAGGGCAATGCTGACAAGGCTTTAATCTGGATGAACCAGGGCGAAATGAGAAAGGTTGAGCTGCGCAACGGCTACAGAGTAGGCAAGGATTTGGGCACAGTACGTAAGGAATCCAGAAGCCGTGATGCTGACGACAAGGATAAAATCAATATTCCGCAGAGCGTTATTGCAGACAGAAACGGTGATTTCTATGTTGGCGGCAATGCGCGTATCGGCACCCAGGATGTAGGCCTGGTAAGCGTTTATGATTTCAATGGCAAGCAAAAACGTGTCATCGGCAAGGAAAAACGTGAAGACAGCAAGGCCATCATTTCCTTAACCGATATAGCTTTGACTGATGAATATCTGGTAGTCAGCGATTCCTCCGTAGACAAGCAGCAGCTGCAGATTTACAGAAAGAACACCGGCACGCTGGTTGGTACCGTAAGCTATAAGGATTTGACCGATAATAAGGAAACAAGCATCGGTGCTTGTGTAAATCTGGCAAATATGCCTGATAACAGAGTTCTGGTTGCCCTCAGCAATGACAGAAAAAATATGAAAGATGAATTCTTCATCCTGCAGCTGTAAGTTAAGGCAAAAGAACGATAGAAACTGTAATTTTTAAGACATAAAGATTTGAACACCCCCGAAATATATATTTTGGGGGTGTTTGAATTATAGCTTAAATTGGATATTTGGTTTTAGCAGTGTGTATGGCTATATATGGCATAAAAGTGAGCGATAAAGTGAGCGATAAAGTGAGCGATAAAGTGAGCGATAAAATGAGTGATAAAATGAGTGATAAAGTTAATATTGAAATAGTAAACCCTAACCCATAAAGAAAGCCTCCGACGAGTAAACTCGCCGGAGGCTTTTTGCTTGCTTTGATGCGTCAATGCTCTGCGTTGCGCATCAATTCGATATACTGCAGCAGCTCCTTACGGGTTTTTACACCCAGCTTGCTGTAGATATTTTTATTATGATATTTTAAGGTGTTTTCGGTGATACCCAGCTGACTGATAATTGCCTTGGTAGAGCAGCCTTGTACATAAAGGTTAAAGATGGCCTCCTCCTTAGGTGTCAGCGTAGCAAGATTATCGATAAACATCTGATAACTGTCGGGATCGACGGATTCCAGCTTCTTTTCAATGGCTTTTTCCAAAGCAGCTTGGGCAAAGTTGAACTGCTGCTGTGCCTGCTCGCGTTCCTGCTGAGCCTGCAGCTTTTCTTGCTGCGTCTGCTCCATTTGCAGGCGTACCTGTTGAATTTCATTCTGCAGGGCGGCAAGCTGTTCCTCCAGATGAATATATTGGTTGGCGGTCTGCTTTTGCTTTTCCTGTGCCTCCTGCAGACGCATGGCAGCCAGTCCGTATTGTTTTTGTACCTGATTATTTTCGCTTTGCAGCTGGCGCAGCTTTTCGGCCTGCTGCTCGGAATGACTCTGAAGAAATTCAAAGAACTGGTTAAGCTCCAGCACATTGGCTTGCGGAGGAGCGTCGGGATTTTGCTGCAGCTGCTGTAAATCCGCTACCAGCGGGTCTACATATCTTTTGCTGAAATAACCGGCAGACAGCAATGAAAGCAACAGAATAATACCCAGCATTATCAGCAGACGCATTTTAGCCTGCTTCTGCAGATGATAATAGCTGTCGGCAGGCAGCATGACTGCTACCTTGTGCTCAGAGGCACCGACTTTCAGGGGTGCGGTGTAGCCGATGAAGCTTTCCTGACCTGCGGTAAAGAATTCGTGCTCTCCGTCGGAGCTCATTTTTATAGTAGCATTGACGAAGGAGGCCGGATTGGAAAGCTGTCCCTGGTATTCGTTGTCCGCCTTTTTATCGAGAATAGCGGTAATCAGCGGATAACCCTTGTAATTGGCCTGCTTGGTGCGCTGTTGGAAGTAAACGCTGCTGATTTCAAAGCCGCAGATACCGATAATCCTGCCGTTATTACTGTTAATAGGCATCAGGAAAAGACGGGACTGCTCCCAGCTTTCTTTGAGGTGGGCAACGTCTGTCAGGATATATTGTTGGGAAATATTATTTTCCTTGGCATGCAGCAGCTTATCGGCCTGCGGATAGGCGTGGACGTTAAGCTCCAGCTGCCAGGTGCTGTAAAGGCTGATGTTATTATTGCGGGCAACCTGAGGGTTGCCGCGGAACATACATGTTTCATTGAAAAGGGTGTTTTCGGAATAGATATTGGTAAATTTGAGAAAAAGACCGTTATAGGTTGGTTCCAACAGATTCGTGTTGACACTGGCGTTGAGCAGATACAGGGCGCCGCTGGCTGGAGCCTGCTGCATCTTGGCAGCAAGAGTCTGATAGGTTGCCTGCTGGATAGCTGTCAAAGCCTCGGGATTGTTGTTCAAGGCATCATAATTATTGTAAATGCCCTGCTCCAGCATAACGCGGTCGATATCATTCTGCAGCTGCTGCGACAAATCGATATTGTGCGCAGCCAGCGCGTTCATCTGGCGTTTGATATCGTTGGTACGGGTGTTAAGCTCATATTCAAGAAAGCGGTCGATATCATGGCTGGGCGGCTGTACTATGCCGATAACGTTTAACAGGATCAGCATAGCAGAACCTGCCAGCAGCACCAGTGACAGCAGGTAAATAATGAAACGGCCGCGCATAGAGCGTTTGTTATGCCATATTTCCTTGCCTATAAGCAGCAGTCTTTTTATTTTGGTGAGCTTATTGAGCATTAAGAGCCTCCTTGATAGGATTTTTTGGCTTATTGTTTGTAATTCAGCAGCTTCTGATAACTTTCTTCTACTAACTTATCAAGCGTTTGCTGCGGGTTGGCACCGCCGGCAATTTCCTGTAAATATTGCTGATGGGCAGCGCGCAGAATGTTTTTGCTGCCGTATTCCAGATTCTGCTGAATTTCGGCGGCCTTGTGAGGCAGATGCAGCCAGGTGCCTTTTTTGTATACCTGCTGCATGCAGGTATACAGCTTGCGATATTTGAAGTTATGCACATCTTGCGGATTATTCAGCAGTTTTGGCAGTGCTTCCTTATTGGTTGGCAGGTAGCCTGCCTGCATAGCAAAATTCAAATTGCTGTTTTCCTGTGCCAGCCATTTTGCAAAAACAACGGCACCAAGATTTTTGCGTTCGTCTGTGCTTTTGATGGCAAATAATCCTACACCGCGCTGCAGCAGTGTTACCTTACCGCCGCTGAAAACAGGGCAGGGATAATAGTTGGTAACGATAGTTTCACGCGTGTTGTCGGGATTGGTGACATAATCGCGCATATAAAGAATGGCGGCGGTGGAGCCGACGTTGCTGATTAAATCGGCTGTTTTCCAGGCATCGGCCGCATAACCCTTTTCAATGCCAAGACCACCGGCGATAGCAGGCTCGGCTGCGGCACGGAAGATGCGCTTGAAGTTGGAGCTGGCAAGGTCCGGCTTGCCGTCCTTGATTAACGGGTCGCCCAAGGAAGCCATGCTCGTCAGGTAATAGTTATAGAAATCATCCAGCTGACACATGTTTTTGCCGCCGGTCCAGGTATAATACTTGCGGCAGAGCGCAAAAAGCTTGTCATAATCGGCAAAATCTTTGGCGCTTGCACCTGTTGCAGCTGCAAAGCGGTCAAAATATGTCTGATTGACAAAAAGCAGTTCGGTAGATTTTGCTACTGGCAGCATCAGCAGCTCCTTATCCTGATAGCCTTCGGCTAAAAATTCCGGCTGGTAAACAGCTAAATCTTCTTTATCAAGGTATTCGTTCCAATGCAGCAGTTTATCGTGCATTGCGGGAATAACGCGCGGATAGGCGGTAAACAGATCCGGCAGCGGCACGGAGCCCGGCTCCTGCTTGGCGGATGCGAATAAAGCCTTGTCGATAACATTGGAGCTGCTTACGGAAGCAACCTTGACGATAACACCCTTGGCTTTGCCCTCACTGGCATTAAATTTTTCAATTGTATCATTAAACGGAGAGTTGGTCTGGTTGCCGTAAACGTGCCAGATGGTGAGCGTTACCGGCTTGGCCGGGTCGAGTGATGCCTTATTGCCGCAGCCACTGCTGAAAGCGGTAACAAGACAGAGCAGTAACAGCACCAACATACTGTATAAGGAAGCAGAAAATTTTTTTGATACAACGGACATGAAAAAACCTCCTGAAAGAGTATTTTTAGAGAAAAAAGGTAAAAAATAAGGAAAATTTACCCTTATCCTACCCGAAATCGCCATTTGGTGTAGTGACGAAATGCAATTTTTATATTAAACTTAAGGCAAGGAAGCGGAAAACAGCTTACCTGCACAGATAATTTGCAAAGATTGTCTAACAATTAGTTTATCACAAATCAAAGTATTAGTGAATAGTTTTTTACTACAGATAAGGATAAGATAAATATTTTACAATTTCTTGGCTGATAAGTGTACAGCTGTTTTGTTCAAAGTCCTGTTAATATTAAGCGGGATTTGATAAAATATAATTGTTAATTTTTTAGTGATACAAAAGGAGGTTGTATTATGGGTTTAATTAAAGCGGCAATGGGCGCTGTAGGCGGCGTACTGGGCGACCAATGGAAAGAGTTTTTCTATTGCGAAAGCATGCCTCCAGAGGTTCTGGTAACCAAGGGTATGAAGCGTACGTCCAGCCAAGGACGCAGCTCCAATACTTCTGCAGAAGACAACATCATCAGTAATGGCAGCGTTGTTGCTGTCAACGAAGGTCAGTGCATGATTATCGTTGAGCAGGGCAAGGTTGTAGATATGTGCAACGAGCCCGGCGAATATGTATACGATACTTCTACTGAACCGTCTATCTTTACCGGCGATCTGAAGGATAATGTAAAGGCAATTTTCGGTCAGATCGGTAAACGTTTTACCTTCGGCGGTGATCCCGGCAAGGATCAGCGCGTATATTACTTCAATATGAAGGAAATTTACGGCAACAAGTTTGGTACCGCTCAGCCGATTCCTGTACGCCTGATTGACAACAACTTAGGCATTGATTGGGAAGTTGGTATCCGTTGCTTCGGTGAATACAGCTATAAGATTACTAATCCGCTGCTGTTCTACACCAATGTATGCTCCAACATCACTGACGAATATCGTCGTGACCAGATTGACAGCCAGATGAAGAGCGAGCTCATGATGAGCCTGGGCGTTGCCCTCGGTACGCTTACTGAAAACGGTATGCGTTACAGCGCACTGCCGCGTCATGGCAAAGAAATCGCTAACGCTTTGAACGAAGATTTGAGCGACCAATGGCGTGACCGCCGTGGTGTAGAGGTTTATTCCTTCGCACTGGCAAGCGTAACCATGTCTGAGGAAGATGCTCAACGTCTGAAAGATATCCAGATGCTCAGCAATCCGAACCGTGCAGCAGCAGCTATGGCTGGTGCTACTGCAGACGCTATGCGTATTGCAGCTGGCAATGAAGGCGGCATGGGTGCAATGGGCGGTTTTGTTGGCATGAATATGGCCGGAATGGCCGGTGGCGCAAATGTGGCTGGCTTGTTTGCCCAGGGACAACAGCAGCAGATGTATGCTCAACAGAATCCTTACGGTCAACAGCCTCCTTACGGACAACCGCCTTATCCGCAACAGCCGCAACCTCCTACTCCGCCGCCGGCCGCCCCTGCCGCCCCTGCGGCAGCAGCACCGGCAGCAGATGCCTGGACCTGCAGCTGTGGCACTACCAATACCGGCAAGTTCTGCGCTAACTGCGGCGGCAAGAAGCCTGAGCCGAAACCGGCAGAGGGCAGCTGGACCTGCAGCTGCGGCACTACCAATACCGGTAAGTTCTGTGCTAACTGCGGCAGCAAGAAGCCGGAAGACAAACCGGCAGAGGATGGCTGGACCTGCAGCTGCGGCGCTGTAAACAAAGGCAAGTTCTGCGCTGAATGCGGCAGCAAGAAACCTGAGGGAGCACCGCTGTACAAGTGCGATAAGTGTGGCTGGGAGCCGCCAGATCCGCACCATCCGCCTAAGTTCTGCCCTGAGTGCGGCGATATTTTCGATGATAACGACAAACAATAACCTCATATATTAACAGCTTGCGTCAGATGCGAATGCAAGCATGATGTATGCTCCTATGCTGCCCCCTTCCGCCTCACTGAGGGGAAGGAAAGATGTCGAAATAGGTGGTTGAAGGGGGAGCGTGAGCAATCAAAATTGCATAACTATATTTTAACGAGGTGATATTATGGCTGAAACCTCTGTAGGCTATAAGTGCCCTAACTGCAGCGCGCCGCTGACGTTTTTGCCCGGTCATGATAAGGTGACCTGCGAATACTGCGGTACCGAGCTGGAAGTTAAGACTATAGAAGAAATGTATGCCGCCAAGGAAGCCGCTGCTGCCAAAGCGCAGGCTGCCAAGGAGGCTAAGTGGGATACCTCTGCTGCCGGCAGTGAATGGGAAGCTGAAGAAGCAGAGCAGATGAAGGCCTTTACCTGCTCCAGCTGCGGTGCGCAGATTGTGAGTGATGGCAACACCATGGCGACAGAATGCTGCTACTGCGGCAGCCCGACCATGCTGCCGAGCCGCTTCGAAGGCATGCTGAAGCCGGACTTCATTATCCCCTTCAAGAAAACCAAAGAGGAAGCTGTTGCTGCCCTCAAGGAATTCTATAAGGGAAGAACCCTGCTGCCTAACTCCTTTACGGCCAACAACCGTGTGGAGGATATCCAGGCGATGTATGTACCGTTCTGGCTGTTTGACTCCAAGGTTAGCGCCAGCGGCAGCTATCAGGGTGCCAGCGACAGTGTTTATGAAACCGATGATGAGGTTATCACTACTACCGTTGTATATAACTGCGAACGTGAAGGCACCATGTCCTTTGACCGCATCCCTGTAGATGGCAGCGAGAAGATGGACGATACCTTTATGGAGAGCATCGAGCCATTTGACTACAGCGAAATGGTTCCCTTCAGCACTGCTTATCTGACAGGCTTTTTGGCAGATAAATATGATGTGGATGCCGAGGCTGCTGTAGTCCGTGCTGATGAGCGCGTTGTCAAAAGTGCCGAGGGCTGCCTTGAAAATACCGTTACAGGCTATACCCGTGTAACCAGCAATGGTGACTGTGCGGTTATTAAGGATGAAAATGCCGTGCATTATGCAATGGTGCCGGTATGGATTCTGTCCACACGCTTTGAGGATAAGCCCTATACCTTTATGATGAACGGTCAGACAGGTAAGGTTGTCGGCAGTCTGCCGATTGACTATGGCAAGCTGCGTAATTACACTGCCCTGACCTTTATTATTGTAACAATTATCAGCTACTTCATTGTGAAGTTCATGTTATAAGGAGGTGCCGGAATGAGAAAGTTATTTGCAATCTTAACCATGCTGGCAGCCCTTATGTTAGCCAGTGTAACAGCCTTTGCTGCGCCAAGCCTGGTGGATAACGCCAAGGTTCTTACGCCGCAGCAGCGACAGGAAGTTCTGGCAGAGCTGCACAAGCAGGAGCAGGCGCATAATGTGCGTATTGCTGTTGTAACCATGAAGACTATTGGCGGCGCCGTTCCCGGTGAATATGCCAATAAGCTGCTCGATGATGTTTATAATGACGGTGCCAAGGGCAATATGGTATTGCTGCAGGTTACCAACACCCGTAAATGGTATATTGCTACCGATAAACAGCTGAAGCAGGTTATCGTTGGCAATGAAGGCATTGAGTATATGAGCAAGCCGATGGTTGCAGAGTTCAAGAAAGATAATTATGCCCAAGGATACATCACCTATGCTCAAAAAGCAGGCGAGCTCCTTGAGTATTACGAAAAGGAAGGCGAGCCGTGGAATCCTAATGCAGGCTTCAACTGGTTTGCTTTAGTAATTGCTGCCGGTATCGGCGGTGCTGCAGCCTATGGCTGGCGTGCACTCCTGATTCAGGGCATGAGTAATGTCCGTGAGGCTGTTGAAGCAAATGCTTACCTTGATAAGCAAACCTTTGCGCTGACGCACAGCAATGATACTTATCTGTACACCAACATTTCTGCTGTTCCGAAGTCTAAATCCCGTGGCGGCAGCAGTGATGATGGTTCTGTAAGCGAAAGCTCTTCTGATAATGATCATGGCGGCGGCGGTGGCAGCTACTGATATTATAATGAGCTGAAACTTTTGCGGCTGCGATTGTTTATCGCGGCCGTTTTTTTAAAAGGGAGGTTATTATGCGCAGAACGACTATAAATTCAGGCTTTTTTATCTGCTTTATTGCCAACCTGATAGTGAACTGGGAATGGGGGTTTATTGCGGTGCTGCTCTGGGGCTTTAGCTACTGGTTTAATCTTTCGTGGTATCCGGCAGCGGCTATGGCTGTTTTGTGGCTTCTGATGGGCTTTTCTCTGACCTGGATGATTATTTGGGGCTCGTCGGCGCGCGATAATTACCGTCCCAATCAGCAGCTGAAGAATATCAATCCTTATTCGTCTAAGAATGAGGATGTACTGCCTAAAAACAAAAAGTGAATCAGCTTTGCCGGCTCGGCCGACGGAGCGATGTGTACGTAAAAACGCCGCGGCTGCAGCAGGTCTTTGACCTGCTGCACGCTGTTTTTTCCATCGGGTTCCATGTTATTTCGATTCCGGCTTCCTTACAGTTTGTGATGAGCATATTAACCGTAGCACTCTGCCATGAACTTC
>ERZ772872.725-NODE-725-length-32565-cov-3.549708_pt1 | contig 32565 bp, 27 predicted proteins | sample MGYA00512132_ERZ772872 | MGnify/ENA primary metagenome ERZ772872 (study PRJEB29015, sample SAMEA2737724) | human gut metagenome | biome: human gut; feature: human-associated habitat; material: faeces | place: China | collected 2012 ...
TATTATTGATAAAATGGCAAACCAAAAGAGGAAAATACTATGTTAGATTTTAGGACGAACACCTTTCTCACAGTGTGTGAAACCATGAATTTTACAGAGGCAGCAAAGAGATTAAATATTACACAACCGGCTGTTTCGCAACATATTCGTTTCCTTGAAAACGAATATAATACCCAGTTATTCTTGTATCACAATAAACAATTGTATATTACCCAGACCGGAAAGGTACTTAAAAAGCGTCTGATGACTATGAAAAATGATCAGCTCTCAATTTTTGAAGAAATGAAAAGTGTCAGTGGAGATATCGAATTATTATCTATCGGAGTTACAATGACGATTGGAGAATATGCAGTTGTTGACAGGATTGCGGATTTTATGAATCATCATCCAGATATGAATTTACATATTCATTTTGGGAATACGTCACAGTTGCTTTCGTTATTAGATGAAGGGAAGATTAATCTTGCTTTAGTGGAAGGAAATTATCCGAAAGATCGTTACGGACACATGAATTATAGTACAGAAGATTACATTGGAGTCTGCAAGGTTTCCCATACATTTCTGAAAAAGAATCCAAAGACTATGAATGATCTGAAAAACGAACGTTTGATTGTACGGGAGAGTGGCTCGGGGACAAGGAATATACTGGAAGAGTTGCTTTTGGCACGAGGAATGGAAATTCCTGACTTTGAGCGTTGTATAGAAGTGGAAAATATGCACACGATTATAGGTCTGTTAAAACGGGATTGTGGAATTTCATTTATGTATAAGATTGCAGTCGCGGATGAATTAGAGTCGGGAGTGTTGAAAGAAATAAAGCTTTCGGATTTTAAAATGCAGCATGATTTTGATTTTATCTGGGAAAAAGACAGTATTTATACGGATAAATATGTAGAAATATGTAAGGAGCTGTCCATTTCTAAATAAAATTCAAATACATAAATAAGGTAAATCTAAATAAATGCTAAATAAATAGTAATAAATCAGCAACAGTATTTGCCATAATATTCATCGCCCATTATAATATTATTAATGATTGAAAAGCTGATTGTAAAAGTAGTAAGGAGCTTGTTAAGAAGAGAATGATAGACAGAGAAGATATGCTGGCGCTTACAAGGCGCATGACAGTTAAGCGAACATCAATGACAAGGATAGCCGGGGGATACATGGATTCAGACGGTTGCATTGATGGGACATTTAATATTGCATTTTTGAAATTAAGTCCGGCGGATCGAGAGAAAAACTTGCAGATTGCAAAGAAAGTTCCGTTTGCAGAAACGAATCAAAACTTGCAAGAATACAAATTTTTGCAGGAAAATATGCAAAATGACAGCTTGTGGAAACTTTTGATGGGAATGCGGGCATGCGGACTGAAAAATGATGCATTAATGGAGACATTTTATGAGATTGTAGGAGCAAATTATAAATCGAAAGGTGATTATGCTGTTTACGTGTTTCACGACCGTTACGATATTCCGGTGAAGGGAACGGATCATGAGCGTCAGGGAGAATCCGAGAAAATGTATGAATATCTAATCTGCGCGATTTGCCCGGTGAGTGGTGATTATGAACCGGGAGACCCCGAGTGTGGATTTTTGTTTCCGGCATTTATGGATGAAAGCGCGGCATTAAATTATATAGATATATATCAGGCTGACATGAACCATCCTCATATAGAATTGCTGGAAATGCTTGGAATATGATGAACAAAAGAAAAAAGCTATAATTATAATTAAGAAAGACAAGAATGTGGGGGATAGCCTCACATAGAAGAAAGAGAGGAAAATGTATGAACGAATTATACGAAGCAATTGAGAAAAAAATTAAGGATGCAGGATATCCAAGAAATATTTCCGGAGCAGATGTGTATGATGATATCTGTGATCAGATTGACGGGAAGGATAATGGAGAGTATATTCTGTTGTCTAAATTTGAAGATGACGTAGTTTTTGAATATCACATTACAATTCAAGAAGAAGATTTTAATCTTGGAATCCTGAAAATGAAAACACCGGAAGGTGAATTTGTGGCTGATTTTGATGCATAGGCCTTTTAACAAAAATGTAGCAATAACATATAGCAGATGGTTCCTCCTGCAATCGATATCAGCATCTGGTGCTTCCAGATATGAAGTCCGGCAGTAACGAGAATGGAAATGAACTCTGGGATTCCATGTGTACCTTGCAATACATTTACATTTCTCAGACAGTAAACGACCAGCATGCCGAAAACTGCGGATGGAAGAAATTTTCCAACATATTGAATGAACTTAGGAGTTTCCCGGTTTTCACGAAATACAAGAAAAGGCAGGAAACGTGTAGTCATTGTACCAAGTACACATAGTCCGATAGTGATGATTTGTTGAGCTAATGTCATGTTAGCAAACCTCCTGTGTTTTTTATTGCTACTTCATTTTTTCAGAAGCACATTTGTCGAGATGATGTCGCGAATAGTTTTTTTGATCCGAGATATCAAGCTTTTTGCGTAATAATGTCAATGAGACGATAATCAAAAACATGGTCGGAATCATAAAAGAGTCCGGTCCGAATACAAGGAGACAGAGAAAAGAAATTCCAAGTCCAAGTAATGAAGATGTATGATTCTTTTCTTTCAGCCACTGATCCATGAAGATAACGACGAACATAGCAGTCATGACAAAGCTGATGCCTTCTGTATTAATGGGGAGTAAAGAACCGATGACGCCACCGAAAGTTGCAGAAGCGACCCAGTAAATATGAAAGAAAATCCAGATGCATTCATATATATTCCGTAAGCCATTCCTAAAAACATAAATCCTGTCATAATTGGAATTGTATGTGGAAAAGGTCGATAAAAATTGAATATTTGCCATAATTTAAAGTTATAACAAACAGATATTTTTAGCTATTATACAAAACATTTGAAATAAATTACAATAAATCTATCGCACCACAAGTTTAAAATTACGATAGGTTTATTAAAATTTAGGAGATAATAATTATGAAGACACCATTTCGATATGATTTTGTAGGAAGTTTTTTAAGACCACAGAGATTAAAAGATGCAAGAAAAGATTTTGAAGAGGGAAAAATTACACAGGCTGATCTGACAAAAGTAGAAGACGAGTGTATCGTTGATTTAGTAAATAAAATCAAGGGACTTGGCTACCATGTTATCACAGACGGAGAGTTCAGAAGATCCACTTGGCATCTTGACTTTATGTGGGGATTTGAAGGTATCGAGCATCAGAAGACAGTAGAGGGAAATACAACATTTGACGCAGAAGCAGCCATGATTGATGATACCTATATGACAGGAAAGATTTCTGTAAAGAATCATCCGTTTGTAGAACATTTTAAATATGTAAAAGCATTGGAAGATGAAAATACAGTTGCAAAACAGACCATCCCTTCACCGGGACAGTTCTATGCTTACTTCACCGGTGCGCAGCTTCTTGCTACGACTTTAAAAATCTATGGCTCAGAAGAAGCATTTGCAGATGATGTCATCAAAGCTTATGGAGAATTCGTTCAGGAGATTTATGCGGTAGGATGCAGAAATCTTCAGTTCGATGATTGTGTATGGGGCGGTATGGTAGATGCAAAAATGGCGACAGCTCTGACCGGAAGAAACGGACAGGCTTTGGAAGATTATAAGAAGCGTCTGCTGAAACTGAATAACCAGGTTGTTGCACAGGCACCGGAAGACCTTGTAATCAATACACATGTGTGCAGAGGAAACTATCATTCTACGTTCTTCAGCTCCGGTGCATATGATTCCGTTGCAGACCTTCTGTTTGGAGAGGAAAATGTAAATGCCTACTATCTGGAGTATGATGACAAGAGATCAGGAGGTTTCGCACCACTTGCAAAAGTATCTGGAGATAAGAAGGTCGTACTTGGACTCATTACGACAAAGATACCACAGTTAGAGGATAAAGGAAAAGTCATTGCCAGAATCCATGAAGCAGAGAAATACGTTCCACTGGATCGCCTGTACTTAAGTCCACAATGTGGATTCGCATCTTGCGAAATCGGTAACAAGCTGACAGAAGAAGAGCAGTGGGAAAAATTAAAACTTGTAAAAGAAATTGCAGAAGAAGTCTGGGGAGATAGATAAAAGTTAGATATAAGGTAAAATAAAATCAGGTAACTTCCGGTTGTAAATCGTACAGTCCGGAAGTTATTTTTATATAATATGAAATTAAAAGCAATTTCCTTAAAAGTAATTTTGAGCTTTTTTTAAAATCACCTATTGACAACCCACCAATAAATATGGTATAAATATCTAGTGTCACGGAGACAGACACACAATTTACTTAAATAGGGGATTGGTCAAGTGGTATGATAGGGGTCTCCAAAACCTTTGGCGGGAGTTCGATTCTCTCATCCCCTGTTAACTAAGAGGTCAGAAACCTTGAATATTCAAGGCTTCTGGCTTTTTTCATTTTTTGAATAATTCTAATGTAGTCAAGTATGTAGTCAAACAGTAATCATTCCTAAAATGAGATAGCATTTTCAATCTGTTTTTCCTTATTTTTCGTTGTTTTATTGCTGAAATAATATAGTTTTTTGGTTGTACTAATATCACTGTGTCCCATTTGTTCTGTAATAAATCCCTCGTCTACATCACTGTCTATTAAGGTTGTTCCGTAAGTCTTTCGTATCTTGTGCATGGTACGATGTGGGATATGTAATTCATTACATATTCTGGACAGTCTTTTATTAAAAGTATTTCCTCTGATACGTTTTCCATTATGCTCAAATAAATATGTTTCCGATGTATTCAGTTCCAATATTTGGTTCAACGTATCCAGTGCAGTAGAGGATATGATTAAATCCCGATTACCAGCGTCTGTTTTAGCGTGTTCTTTTACAGCTACAATCCATTTATTGTTTTCGTCTCGGTATTTATCCTCGGTACGTCTGATTTTAATAATACGTCCGTGTAAGTCTTCTTTCTTTAGAGTGCTTAGTTCACCGACACGTAAACCTGTCTGAAATGTAAGCAGGATACCGAGATTATACATATCTGGCTTTGCTTTCAGACGTTGAATGACTACGGGAATTTCATCTTCCATAAACACTTCTTTCTGCTTGTCTATAATCTTCCGTTTAAAAAGATTATTCGGCAGTTCTAAATCTCCAAAAAATTCAGTGATACTGATAGCAGTATACTTTTTCTTCTTACCGTATTTGAAGATACCACGAACCAATGTCCGCAGTCCGGCATATGCCTTTCTGGTAAGCGTAAGGTCACGAATGGTGCATTTGATAAATATTTCCAAATCGTCCTCTGTGATATTTTTAAATTTCTTTTTGGTAATTGAAACAGAAGTGTAGTGGAAAAATCTTTTGTAATCGTTCACGTATCTGTCATAAGACGCTTTTTGTATCTCGCCGTAATCCAGTTTGCGATTTATCCATTCATAGAAAACATCATCAATATAAATTTCTTCCTGTAGAGCCTTGTAAAACTCTACAATGACATTTTCCAGTTCTTCACGGGTATTTCTGCGTCTGTAAAGTCGGTTTCCGTCTTGTTGTGGAAGATACGTGGAATAAATTTCTTTTCCCGATTTGTCTGTTGTTACTGTAATTGCGTAAACATGCTGTGCAAGTATTTCCTTTCTTTCCATATCTGCTATATCATTCAGCATGGTATCTAAAGAGATTATACCTGTTTGGATTGCGTAATTCAATAAATCTGTATCGTCGTAAGCGTTGGGTTCAGTCATAAATTACATCAATATGATAAGGGTATTGTCTCAAAATATCTTGTGCCTATTTAATTTTTCTGTGTATAGTTAATGCCCTGTATTTTTTAATTTTAAATTTATATTGTCATTTATCTGTTATTATGGGCGAATCATTCAGATATTTCGCTTACTCATTATCAGAATAACTCCTTTCTGTTATTGGTAGTTTGGAAGATTTTTTGTAATCTTCATAAATTTTTATCTGGGTATCATTCATCTTTGCCTGTTCGATTAATACCTGTATATAATCGCAGTTATCCAGTTCTCCGATTTTTGAAAATAATTTTAAAGACGGAGCAACGGAACTTTCTAACCAGTTCCAGATACTATCAAGTGTCTTTTTCTGCGGTTGAATTGTCAGCTTTATTTTCTCTATATCTTGCATAAATAATTCCCAAGGGGGATAAGTAGGATAAAGTCTTTTCCGTGAAGTGGATTTGTTTTCCGGCTGTTCAAGAAAACGGATTTTACCATTTAGTACAGACATTGCAATCTCTGCAACATCACGTCTGGCGATTAATTCCTGTACAACTTTATTTGCCCGTTCCTGTCGGAATCGCAGTTCATATCTATTCCAGTTCGGGTCTAATTCTTTGCCAAATTTTTCTGCCTGTTCGTACCCTTTTTCATAGAAAACGATTCGGAAATCACTGTTGCTACTCCCAAGATAAAGCGTGTTTCCTTTATGAACAGGTATTGATTCACTTAATTCACCAGAAGCATTTTCAGAATAATTACGTAACTGACTAGATATTAAGCCTTGCTTTGTTAAACGTATCAGTTCTGGAATGTTAAGATATGGTTTATGGTCATCTATTGCTAAATCAATTCGTGGAAAATTCACATGATACTGACATACCCTTGCGAAGAAATCAAACCATGTTTCTTTGTTTATCACAAGGAAGTTTTCATAATTTCTACAGCCAGAGCCACTCATTAATATCTGAAATCCATTGTACTGCATTTTACCAGTCGGTTTTAGAATCTTGATATTATCAAATCCGGCAACCAGTTCATGTCCGACAATTCCTTTCCCTTTATTCTGAAGTTCCATAAGTGAAAGAGGAATTTTTAGGATGTCCGTTATGACAGTGAATAAATCTACATCTTTCACTGTAATCTGACACCAGTCAATTAAGGCTGTCAGACTGTTTTTTTGTCGTGTTACCCTCCTGTTAGTATAGGAGGGTTCTGAAAGAACTGATTTACTTCTTTCTTCCAAATAATAATCCTCCTTTGCCGATAGTGGCAGAGCCACTATCCCTGTCTCTTTTACTGTCCGTTTGGTACGGACAGCAAGAGACAGGAAGTTCATAGGTTACTATGCATTTTTCTGGGAAATACAACGAATCCCTTTACAGGTTACACGTTCTACCAGTGTAGGATAATTTCCTCTCTGAACATATGGAGCATAGACCGGTGTATCCAGTTCCACTACAGAATATGGTTCGATAGTTGGGGTTTCTGTCATTTCCAGTCGAATATCAACACTGTTACCAAGTTTCATACTTCCAAGATGAAGTTTGACCGCTTCGATATCTTCGGTTTTCTTTCTGGTATCTTTGTCATAGCGGTAGCAATAATCAGCTCCCATATAACGAAGTTCCCCGAATACCTCTTTGATCTGTTCTTTTGTTAATGTAATCTGCATAAGCATTATCCTTTCTCCCCGTATCACCGATAGGACAGTCGTCTTAATAAGTATTGAAATCCATTGATATTTGAAGTTTAGTTATTTCTAAACTATTTAAATCATAACATTGAGCAAAACGAAAATCAATATAAAGTTTAGAAATTTATAAACTTTTTATTTTCTTTGCAGAGTATTTATGATATAGTGAGTACAGAATAAATGAATCAGCCACACAGAGAAAGTAGAGGATATCGAAATGAACACGATTGCAGAACGAATCAGATTTGCGATGAATGTAAGAAATGTAAAGCAAGTGGAAATGGTACAGCGAACAGGAATTACAAAGGGTGCGTTTAGTTCTTATCTTTCTGGAAATTACAATCCCAAAAAGGATAAATTGGAACTGATTGCTGACGCACTGGATATCAATATTAACTGGTTAATGGGTGAAAATGTGCCTATGGAAAATATCAGTGCTACAGATAATCAGACTACGGGATATGTATTTTACAAAGAAATGGAATACTTATTGAATAACACCGACACGGCATATATCGGATTTCAGACACAGTATGGGGCATTAATCCCAAGATATCAAATATATGTAAATGTCAGTTTAAATGAAATGCATATCGTACCTATTTTCTTACGGGAAGATTCAAAAGAGTATTATCAATATCCAAAAGAACTTACTCAACCAGAATCATATGAGATATTTACAAGGGATTTTTCCAGTATTCATATGACACTTGCCACTTCTCAGATATATTATTATGGAATCAATGAAAAGACATTGGAAACGGAAATCTTTTCGTTTGCCTATTCGTCCGAAAAAAATTGCTATGTAGCGAGTGATTGTCAGCCTGTCTTGTGTGATGAATTTGTCCGTGAAATCGAAAAGGAAGTGCTTTATCTCCGAAAAGTTTCCAGATAACAGACAAGAGGACTTGCAAGGTTGGTGACCTTTCAAGTCCTCTATATAGCATGGTTGTATTGGATACCGTCCGTTCTGTCAAGGACTGCCCTAACGGCGTATCGGCTTCGCCTTGTTCCTTGACATCACTAGATGACGAAAATCTTATTTATAAAATGAAAACATGGAAATATTCAGTAGGATATCAGCATTCAAACATTATTTTAGAATGAACTTATAAAAATCAATTAATATTTAAATTCGTTTTATTGCTTTCAAATTTTTTTATTAGATTTTTCCCCATTACAATAATTTCTTTTTTCCAAGGATTTCCAAATATTCCATATTTCCAGTCAGAATCAAAAAATAAATGATAATCCCCATTCGGATAGTAGGTAGGAAAATAAACAGTACATTTTCTGTTAGTGTCATAATATTCATAATCACAAGGGATATATTCTTTTGGGGAAAATGTAAAACAGTCATGTTGCCAATCAAAAGCATACATTTTATCACTTACCAACTCTTCCAAAAAAGAATTAATTAGATGCTCCTGTTCATCTGACCAAGGAGTGTCTTTGTGATACGTCTTATTCTCAATGGGGATTTTTATCCATTCAAATTGTCCGTGTATCTTGGGTGTGAATTTATATTCATTATATAATTTGTTCCATAAGAGATTTTCTGTATTTTGCGGAATAATTTTCAATATTATATTCCCCCTGCTGTTATATTATCCTACTCTTTATTATGTAAATTTCTTAAGATGTGATAATACATTTTCATATCCTCATCTACTTGCTCTTTACTTCGCATACTATAAGTGTCTAAGTTAGCTGTATCTACGCTTAAACCAAGCATTCTACAGATAACATCAACTTGCCACACCTCAAGTGGAATTTCCAATTTCCTATCGTCATAGGCATCTATTACTAATGTTACAGATTTAATATTATCTTTTCTTTTGATGTTATTTTTCATCGTACTGTATCCTTACTTTACAAGTGTGAATTTATCTCTTTATATTTTGGTCAGCATACGAGTATACTTTATCCCAAAAAGATTCATAATCATTATTTAGAGCAAGATTATAATAGTAAATATCTGTATTTTCTTGTGAAGAGTCATTTTCAAAAGCGGTTAGTACTTTTGCTTCTTCAATCAATCCCATATCAGTGAGAGCTTCAATAACATTCTTATAAGATTTAAAGTCTAAACCATTCATGGCTAATTCTGTGTCATAATCTATGACTGTTATAATATTTTGAATCCAAGATGGCAAATTTCCGAACTCTTTTCGGACTTCTGCATGTTCATAAATATCTGCCATTGCTTGAACAAAGTCTTCACCATTGGTAATCTCTGATAAAGCCTTATCTATAAAATTCATCTATATACCCTCTTTTCAATAAAATTCAATTTTCTGTAACTATTGTATCATTAAACGATAAGTAAGTCATATGAAAATCTAAATCATTTTTCGTATATTTGAATCTTAAATTTATCAGCATTGTTTTTAACATTATTACCGTCATTATCTGATGAATATATAATCTGATACATACGTTGATTATGCTCATAACTCCACTCATTGGAATAAACAGATATAACTATTTCGTTCGGATAACCTGTAATATCATAAGAAAAGCGAACGTTTCTATATTTATTCTCAACTGCCTTTTCAATGAGTTCTTCTGCATATTTTTCTTTGTCTAAGTTAAACAGCTTATTAGCAATGACATCAAACTCTTGTTTATAAAAAGTATCAGAAGTGCTGACCATAGTGTTAACAGCTTGTTCTTCACGTCCGTATTGTAAATATCCCAGAAGAGCAATAATACATATCAATATTCTCATAATAATATAGCGTTTTCTCATACGACACCTTTCAAATTAGTGTTCGCATACGAACACTATTATAAATGCTATTTTACGCTAATAATAATTACATAGCAAGGAATTATGAAAGAAAGCGGAAAATTCGTGAGATGATTAAATACGATAAATTATGGGAGACAATGAAAGCCAAAGGCATTTCACAATATGATTTATATACGCATTATCATATGAACCGTTCTCAACTGAACAGGTTAAGACATAATCAGAATGTTGAAGTAAATACAATTGATAAGCTGTGTAATATATTGGATTGTAATGTGGAAGATATTATGACACATTATCCAGACGATAATGTATTTTAGAGGAGATATGAAGTGATGCATGAAAAAGATGATACCATGCTGAACGATTTCTCCTTTCTTGTTTTTTACCATCCATGTTGTCAAAATGTAGTCAAATGTAGTCAAAACTCAATCGAAGAAATGCTTATTTTACGGGGATTGTGAGGAGTTCCCACAGGGTTCGATTCTCTCATCCCCTGTTGACTGAGGTCTTACAAAGCCTATAAACACGGGCTTTGTGAGGCTTTTTTGTTTTCTTGATTCTTGAAAGTAATCACCATAGTAATCATCTAATAATTAATTGCCTGTTCAATCTGTTTTTTTCGCTCAGCTTTTTGCTGGATATCAAATTGATAATAACCTTTGGTTGTTTATATAACTTTTCTTTTTGGCAGTACTTGTATCTTGAGTGAATGCCCTAGTCTCAATACGCTGAATATGAAGTGTTCCATTTTCCCAATCAATATCTTCCCATTTCAGAGCTGCAAGTTCACCAACACGAACACCTGTTTGAAAGCATAAATGTATGGCTAAATTTCGAATGTCAGGTTTTTTATCTACTAATTTCAAAATGCGAATTCGTTCTTCATCAGTAAAACATTTTTGCGCATCAGTTTTCTCACTCTTTTTCAAAATATTTTTTCCAACTCTAAAATCACCGAAAAAGTTTGAGATATTAATAGAGGTATATTTTTTCTCGAACCTTGCATATCGAATCATTCCCTGTAATACAGTTTTGACATTTCCATATTCCTTTGTTGACAAATCTTTGTCCATAAGAATCGTCTGAATGAATGTATAGATATCATCTTCGGTCAGTTCACGAATTCTTTTTTTGCAAATGGACTGCTTTTTATCAGATGATGAAAAACATTCGTATATCGCATAAGTGAGGTATTGTATCGAAATTACCCCGTATTTGGACAAATTACCTATTGAGCTAGGTCTTTCCTGTCTTAAACACCTATTTAAGCTATAAAATGGTACTAAAATGATGGGGTCGGTTTTGGGGGTGTTTTGGGATGGCATTTGTATTGTAAAATCATCCAAAACTTTCCCAAACTATCTCCAAATGGAACAGGATACATGATATTTGTCTGTTTCTAATATTTGCTCCCTCCTAATCGGCAGGTCATAATAATGTCTTATTCCTGAGTGTAAAATCAGGACTTAATATATGTCTATCTCATCCCCCAGCTTTCCTCCTCCCGCCTCTGTACACAAATCCCATTTTATATTTCTTGTGAAGTTAAGGAATAAAAACTCCTCCCCAATGGTATTTTAAAGGAGTTACCAGGAAAAACAGAGGAATTAAGGGTCAATCCCCTAACTGTTCTAAAATTTTCCACTATAGTGACCCGAATGGGTCGGAATAGTGAAAAGAATGGGTCAATATAGTGACGGGATAAAAAAATAGGTCGATATAGTGACCCGGTCTTAGCTCTAAAAGGAACATTCCAAGCCAGTCCTAATTAAAACCTGTTATAGCAGAAAAAGGTGTGAAGGAGGGACGAGAACAGCGGAAAGAAATGAAGGAAGAGCAGCGGGGAACAAGTACCGAAGCGAATGCAGTGGTTAAGGAGGAAAGACAGATAGAAAAACGGCACAGCAGAAGCAGACGGTAGATGGAAAAGATAAGAAATTATCCATTCATGAACGGCTTGAAATCAATAAGAAGATTATTCAAGAAAAACAGGGAAAAGATAAGCCGGAGAGAGGAGCTGATTTTGGTGTGAGATAATTGAAAAAAGGAATGGAAGTTACTGTTTTGGTAGCTTTCATTCCTTTTTTGACGTGAGAGAAGAGTTATTTTTGATTAAATAGATTGTTACATTCGTCTATAATAGCTTCAACTGTGCGTACCTGTGATGGTGTGAGCTTGCGGAGCTTATCTGAAAGAATCAACAGATCCTTATCTATAATTTCACCAGTGAGCAAATAGTCGGCACTTACTTCTAAAGCAGAGGAGATTTTTAACAGATTTTCAGGTCTCATTGCCCGTTTTCCTGATTCCGCATAAGAAACAAACTGGGTAGTGACATCACCTTTTTCTGCAAGTGCTTCTTGAGTGAGTCCCAGCTTTTTTCGACGATCCATAATTCTTTTTCCAATTCCCTGTAAACATAATTCGCTATCCGACATTAGTATAAAACATCTCCTCTCGTATTGTTAAATTATATCCACAATCGATGATAAAAATAATCGCCTACTGTTGATTAAAATTAACAATACGATATATAATTGTAGATAAATATTGAAAAACCGTGGATACATAACAAGTAGAAAAAGTAGTGTATGGGAATACGAAAAAGCGAACAGCTATAATGAAAGAAAATGAATTCTCAGGAGGACTATGATTATGGAACAGATGGATTTTTCAATAGAGGTATCAGAAAGTGAGATAGAAAAATTTGCAGATTATTTATATCAGAAAGAAAATGCAAAGGCAACAATCAATAAATATATGGCAGATATAAAAAAGTTTTTATCTTTTTTGGCAGATGATAAGCGGATCAATAAAAAAGTATTGTTGCAATATAAAGATTGGCTTGTCCAAAAATATGCTGTTAATAGTGTTAATTCGATGCTTGCCGCATTGAATCAGTTCCTGGAATTTTTGGATGTAGGGAATCTGAAAGTGAAAAGAATAAAAGTGCAGAAGCAGCCCTTTTTGCAGGATCAGAAAGAATTGACAGAAAAAGAATGCAGGAAATTGATTGTAACAGCCATAGCGGAAGGAAAAGAACAGCTTGCCCTGTGTATCGAAACAATAGCTTGCACAGGAATCCGGATCAGTGAAATAAAATATTTTACAGTGGAGCGTGTAAAAGCAGGAAAGATAGAGATTTATAATAAAGGAAAATATAGAAGGATTTTTCTGCCGAAGATATTACAAAAGAAACTTCTTTCCTATTCTCATAATAACCAAATAGCAGAAGGATGGATATTTGTTACTAAAAATGGGAAGTTAAAAGACAGAAGTAATATTTGGAGAGAAATGAAATGATTAAAAGAAAAGGCAGGAGTAGCAGAATCAAAAATATTCCCGCATAATTTTCGACATCTATTTGCAAGGATTTATTATAAAGTAACAAAAGATATTACAGGTCTTGCAGATTTACTTGGACATAGCAGCATCAATATAACGAGAATATATACAGCAACTACAGAAACAGTGTTCCAAAAGAAGCTGGATAAGATTGTCGAACAGGAAATATTGGAATGTACAACATAATATCTGTTATGTTGTTTATGGACAGATTAATTTTCGTACGATATAATGTTAAATAACACCATGTTATCTGTTATGCTGTTCATATTACATAGTTCCTTTCTGATTTTTTGGTAGCTGTGCCCTATTTAAGTACCGCTCTTGGTAAATTGGCTATAATCTTTATTATTTTTATTGTTTAAAGTTCTCTTTTAAAGGAAATGAATGACTTGCAGAAATAGGGTAGAACAGGTTAATAGAGGCACTGTACAACATAACAGATATTATGTTGTATTGATTTGGCAATGGATAAGGAGTAACGATGGCGTATACTGTAAGAAAATTACTTGAATCAGAACAATTTCCAAAAATGAAGCTGCTTTGCGGTGAAAAAGGTCTAGATTTGGAAGTGAAAGGCATTCGAATAATCGAAATTGAAGATATGGAGCGATACCTGACGGGTGGTGAAATACTCATAACCAGTCTTCAGGTATATTTATCATGCAGTGATCGAGAAGTAGAGCAGCATTTTGAAGATTTAGTTAAAAGTGATATAAGTGGATTCATTGTAAAGAAAAAAAAAGAATATGATCCTACAGGACGCAGATTGAGTTTATTAGAAAAACACTGCAAAAAATATGAAATTCCTCTGGTAGAAATTCCAGGAGATTTATATTACTGGGGAATTATCCGTCATGTTATGATGCAGGTATTCGATAAAGACACTGCACGCTTAAAGTATTTTAAAATTACACATGATAATTTTAATACGTTTATTTTAAAAAATAATGGATCAAGCAATACAGCAAGTGATATTATCAAATTTTTAAGCATCATGATCGAGAATCCTGTTGTATTGTATTATGGTAATCTTAATTGTATGGTTTCAACAAACTTGGACAACTCCAAGTTAATATTGTCAGATGAAATTCAGCCATATAAACCCAATATTATTACGAAATTTCAATATATGAAGCAGATGAAAGGAAGCTGTGTTCAATATATAGTGAAATTTGCCATATTGAGTGAGGTGGATATATATATAACAATAACAGAAGAAAATAGAGAACTGACAGATCTTGATTATATGGCAATCGAAAATGCGATTATTAACTTGCAGTATGGATTTTTGAGTGAATTTGCACAGGATGAAGTGAAAAAGAAGTATCAGAGAGATATTATCCATAATATTCTGAATGGATTACTGAGTTCGAAAGAAATGACTGAAGCGGCAGCACAGCTCGGAATGAAAGAAAGCGATACTTACAGGGTTGTTGATTTTCATACCATCACAAAAAATGTACAAAGAAAATATACAAAAGAACAGCTTCACGAAGTAGGTGTTATCGAGGGTGAATTGATGCATCTTTTGCCGGATGCGCTTATTTACAGAAATATGGATCAGATTGTTATGATTCAACAGGTAGATTCCAATCAGACAGAACTGGAGTATCAGAAAGAGATGGAAGAAGTAGAGGAGGTTATCCAGCGAAGCATCCTTTATAGAAAGAAAGATACAGACTTTCAGATTGGTATAGGAAAAAGTGTGGAAGGGTATCAACAGCTGAAAGAATCTTATCACGAAGCAAGTCGGGCTATCAAGTATATAGACATTATCCGCCTGGTGACTGGTGATAAGAATAAGTCAGTAGTACATTATTCGAACCTCGGATTTTTCCAGATATTCGGCGAAATTGATGATGTGACGGAACTGGAAAGATACATTCCGGAAACATTAAAGAAATTATATTTATATGATGATGAACATAAGGGAGAATTGATTACAACCTTGCAGATGTATCTTAGAAATAACCAAAGCATCAAGAAAACTGCAGGTGCAATGTTTGTTCATTATAGAACGATATCTTACAGGCTTGAAAAAATAAAACAAATTTCTGGAATAAATTTTGACAATGCAAATGAAGTACTGGCAGTCAGTAATGGTCTGATTATTTATAAAATGTTAAAAGAAATAGAATAGAAAAAGAAAGAGAAATCGTGTTGAGGCATGGTTTCTTTTTTTTGAACGAAGTTCATAAAAAGATATTAATGGAGAATATCGATACAATGGAACAGATTTTACAAAAAAATAAAAAAAACCTTTCCTATTTATAACATTATAAAAAATCCACAAATGGTATATAATTCAGAAACGTTGATGAGAAACATTCTCTGATTCAAATAGACAATGAGAAAAAATTATATTGAAAACCCATCATCGCATTACTATATGTTGCGATATTATTATTTATAGAATTCTAGATCTTATATCTGATGATAGAGTAGAACGACCCCCATATCTTGATGAAATTGATGGAAATTTTTGAATAATCAATTTCATCGTCCGACAGGAACCCACTATTTTTTTTAGGACGAACTAATACTTGAAATAGTTTAGTTTAGTTAAGGGAAGGGGGAAAAACTATGCAGCTTACAAGTACAACGGATTATGCTATCAGAATCGTATGTTATCTGGCAGCACAAAGGCAGATGATCGCTACATCAGAATTATCTCAGGAACTAAGTGTTCCATCCAGTTATATTCCAAAAATAACAAAAAAGTTAAAGCAAGCAGGAATCATAAAAGCCTGTGAAGGGATAAAGGGTGGATATCAGATTGCAAAACATCCAGAGAATATATCTTTAAGGGATGTGATATCGTGTACAGAATCCACCATGGCAATTAGCAGGTGCCTGGAAAAAGAGGGAGGTTGCTCCAAAAATTATATAGCCTGCTGTAAAGTACATCAGATTCTGCTGGATCTGCAAAATATATACAATAACCGCTTGGAAAGCGTAAAGATATCAGATATTATCCGTCCTGGTAAGGATGAATATCTTGGAAAATTTTATGTGATTATAAAAGTTAATCTGAGAGAAAAAGATTATGAATGCATTTATTCTCATAATCATGATGTCTATGAACAAGTAAAAACAGCAGAATCATATGATGACTTTATAAAAAAATATGCGGAAAAATATATTTGTGAAGCAGACTGGGTAAATGTCCAGAAATGTCTTGCAGGTGAGAATTTAACAGAACATCTTGTAGATGGATGTGTGGAAGAAGAAATTTTCTATCGCGGAATCATCGAAAATAACGGTACATCGTATGTATGGATGAAAGCTAGTAAGTATGTGGATGTAAAGGAAAATACAGCAATTATTACATTTCATAATACAAAAGTGATTCCGAATACGATTGTAACAATGGAACAGGAGCTAAGAAAAAAAGAACAGGATGTTTGTATGGAACTCGAAAATGCGACTATTAACTTACAGGATGGATTTTTGAGTGAATTTGCACAGGATGAAGAAAAAAAGACGTATCAGAGAGATATTATCCATAATATTCTGAATGGATTACTGAGTTCGAAAGAAATGACTGAAGCGGCAGCACAGCTCGGAATGAAAGAAAGCGATACTTACAGGGTTGTTGATTTTCATACCATCACAAAAAATGTACAAAGAAAATATACAAAAGAACAGCTTCACGAAGTAGGTGTTATCGAGGGTGAATTGATGCATCTTTTGCCGGATGCGCTTATTTACAGAAATATGGATCAGATTGTTATGATTCAACAGGTAGATTCCAATCAGACAGAACTGGAGTATCAGAAAGAGATGGAAGAAGTAGAGGAGGTTATCCAGCGAAGCATCCTTTATAGAAAGAAAGATACAGACTTTCAGATTGGTATAGGAAAAAGTGTGGAAGGGTATCAACAGCTGAAAGAATCTTATCACGAAGCAAGTCGGGCTATCAAGTATATAGACATTATCCGCCTGGTGACTGGTGATAAGAATAAGTCAGTAGTACATTATTCGAACCTCGGATTTTTCCAGATATTCGGCGAAATTGATGATGTGACGGAACTGGAAAGATACATTCCGGAAACATTAAAGAAATTATATTTATATGATGATGAACATAAGGGAGAATTGATTACAACCTTGCAGATGTATCTTAGAAATAACCAAAGCATCAAGAAAACTGCAGGTGCAATGTTTGTTCATTATAGAACGATATCTTACAGGCTTGAAAAAATAAAACAAATTTCTGGAATAAATTTTGACAATGCAAATGAAGTACTGGCAGTCAGTAATGGTCTGATTATTTATAAAATGTTAAAAGAAATAGAATAGAAAAAGAAAGAGAAATCGTGTTGAGGCATGGTTTCTTTTTTTTGAACGAAGTTCATAAAAAGATATTAATGGAGAATATCGATACAATGGAACAGATTTTACAAAAAAATAAAAAAAACCTTTCCTATTTATAACATTATAAAAAATCCACAAATGGTATATAATTCAGAAACGTTGATGAGAAACATTCTCTGATTCAAATAGACAATGAGAAAAAATTATATTGAAAACCCATCATCGCATTACTATATGTTGCGATATTATTATTTATAGAATTCTAGATCTTATATCTGATGATAGAGTAGAACGACCCCCATATCTTGATGAAATTGATGGAAATTTTTGAATAATCAATTTCATCGTCCGACAGGAACCCACTATTTTTTTTAGGACGAACTAATACTTGAAATAGTTTAGTTTAGTTAAGGGAAGGGGGAAAAACTATGCAGCTTACAAGTACAACGGATTATGCTATCAGAATCGTATGTTATCTGGCAGCACAAAGGCAGATGATCGCTACATCAGAATTATCTCAGGAACTAAGTGTTCCATCCAGTTATATTCCAAAAATAACAAAAAAGTTAAAGCAAGCAGGAATCATAAAAGCCTGTGAAGGTACAAATGGTGGCTATATGCTGGCAAAACAACCGGAGAATATTTCTCTGATGGAAATTATATCGTGTGTAGAGGAAACAATGGCAATTAATCGTTGTTTGGAAGAAGATTGTTTTTGTTCCAGAAATTTAAAAGATACCTGCAAGATACATAAAATATTGTTGAGTTTGCAGAATACATACAATAATAAATTAGAGAGTGTAAAGGTTTCAGACGTTATCCGCCCTGGAGAAGATGAATATTTTGGACGATTTTATGTTGTATTAAAACTGAACTTGAAGGAAAAAAGCTACGAGTGTGTATATTCACATATCCGTGAAGTGTATGAGAAAGTAAGGAAAACAGAAAGCTATGAAGAGTTCATAAGCCAATATGTAGAAAGATATGTGTATGTTCCTGATAAAAAAATGGTTCATGGTTTCTTATCAAGTGAAGGATTAGAAGAAAACCTGGTTGATGGATGTATGGAAAAAGATCTTCCATATCGCAGAATTACGGGAAAAGATAAGAATGAATATGTTTGGATGGAAGCAAAAAAATATATAGATGCAAATGAGAATACTGCAATTATTACATTACATAATGAGAAGATTGTCCAGAACACAGTTATAAGAATGGAACAGGAACTCGTAAAGAAAGAACAGGATTTGGCAAAGCAGTATTGGGATATGGTATCACTTTTAACTACTGTATTGAATCATAATCAGATAGTTGAATCAGGGTATCAAGATGATATCAGTTTCTATACGAAACAGGTATATCTTCAATTGCAGAAGAATTATCCGGAATACGGAATTACGGATGAAGAAATTGCTTCAGTAGCCCATTTGGCACCGATTCATGATATTGGAAAGATAAAAGTACCAATTGAAATTTTGAATAAAAATGGAAAGTTGACAGATGAAGAAATGAATGTAGTAAAACAACATCCATTAGTAGGTGCAGCGATGACCCGGAGATTCCCAGAAGGAGTAATAACGGAAAAGCTGAACCAATATAGTTATGAAATATGCAGACATCACCATGAAAGATATGATGGATCAGGATACCCGGATGGTTTAAAAGGAAATGCGATTCCAATGTGTGCGCAGGTCGTTGGGATTGTTGATGCTTACGATGCATTGATCAATGATCGACCATACAAAAGAAAATATGAACATGAAGAAGCGATACGGATGATTTCAAATGGTGAATGCGGAGCATTTTCCAATCAGCTGATGCAATGCTTTCAGGAGGCAGCAAAGCAGCAAAATTGGCCAAAAAGGAAAAATTAAATTAACAAGTGAAGGCAAAAGATTAGAGGTCTAGATATGAAGATAAAAAGAAGGATAGAGAACAGAATTATCGCAGTAATACTATGTATGGCTATCCTATTTTCTCAAGTGAATATTGCGGATGCAGCGGATCTGAATCCATCAGGTACCAACACTAGTCAAGTGGCCCTTTCTGATGAAACCAATATGAGTAATGGTGAAGCATCAACCGAATCCACAGTTTCAGATGAAATAAATGGCACCATGGAATCCGAATCTAAGATATCGGAGGAAACAAATGAAAACTCGAAGAATAACGAATCGGAATCTTCCGGTGAAAATGTTAAAGCGGAATCAACAGATAATATAGATGCTTATTATAAGGATAGTAAAATATGCATTTATAATTTTGAACAATTAAAACAGATTGGTTCAGATGCTTATATTTACACAGGTGATAAGGACGGAAAGATTGGTTCTGGAGATGTAGTAAAGAGTGAAGGCACAGAGCTGAAATACGGATCAGATGCTCAGTACATTTTGATGAATGACATCCAGATGAACTCTGAACAGATTTGGTCAGTACCGGATTCCTTTACCGGAACTATTACTGGAACGAAGGTAGAAGAAAACGAAACACCAACGCTGTATGATAAGGAAACGGATACAATCTACATATACAATCCATATCAGTTAATGGTACTTGCGCAAGAAGAATCTGAAACGGAACCAGTTATGACATTGGATTATGATGCACCACAGTTTGGTATGGGGCAGATGATTTATCCGGACGGAGAAGATCAAGAGTATCTGACTTATAGTAAGTCTCATAATTATGTGTTATCGCAGAAATTTAATTCAGATAAGCCTGAATTAGTTGCGGATCAATTGAGCATAGATCCTGATACAACAGATACTGAAGGACGTGACTTTAAGGGGCAGGTTGTAAAAACAATCGGTGATAAAACCTATATCTTAATTGGTAATGAGGAACAGCTGAGAGCAATAGGTACAGACAAAGCAGTTCAAGGTGCTGTTTATCAGGCTTATAAAGCTCATTTAACAAGTTCGTGGAAAGTAGATACAGATAAAAATGGCAATCCTATTATGCTTTATAGTGGAGATGCAGATTTAAAAAAAGATCAAAATGGTATAAAAGATTTTTCTTTTAAGACAATCTTAAGTACGAGTAATGACAATAGTTCTAACAGTGCTTTAAAAAGAGATGTATGTGGAGTTAATCAAGAAACAGGAAAGATTGATCCAAATCTTAACATAAAAGACGTAACCAGCCAACAATATACTAAAAATGCCAATTATATCATTTTCCGTGATATTGACTTAGGCAGTTCAAATTGGACTCCACTTACTTTCCAAGGCACAATGATTGGTGCTAAATCTGCTGAAAAAGGTGGACTTTGGAAAGATGGTGTTTTAAATACAACTGATAAACCAGTTTTATCAAATGTAAATGTAATTCAAACAGGACCTTTAGATGTTGGTAAACAAATGGGTGTTGGATTCTTCGATACATTATCTGATGAAGCTAGTGATAATGATGTCGGACTTAGTAAAGATCTGGTTAAAGTATCAAACTTAAGATTTAATAACATAAAAGTAGATAATCAATCGACAACAACAAAATACGATCAAACATTGGTTAATGGACTGGTTTCTAGTCTAGGAAAATTACTAGGAGGTGTGGTAGATCTTCTTGCGTGGTTATTAACCTTTGGTAGTGTTGATGCGGGGTTAAGAAAAACTTTAACAGATGTTTTAGATGCACGAAAAAATGATCCTACAGCATTAGCTACTGGAGCGATTGCTGGACGTGTTGTTGGTAATGTTGAGATATCAGATTGCGAATTGATAGGTGATGTTATTGTACAGAGCCCAAATAATGATACAGGTGGTTTTACTGGATACGTTACAGGTAAAACGGAGTATGAAGGTTTATCTAAAGCATTGGGAGGAACAACGAAACTTTTAGCTAATATCTTAAATGTGATTCCCGGTTTAGGACTAGGAGATTTAATTACTATTCTATTAGGTAACGCAATTCCTTTAGAAAAGTTAATTCCAACAGGATATATTAATGCGAAGATTGTAGGATGTAGTATTAATGGCTTAACGATTTCTACAGCATCCGATAAAGAATATGCCGGTGGATTTATTGGCATGCAAAAGGGTGCTATTGTAGAGAGGTGTTCTGTAACAGGTGGTACGAATACAATTAGTGGAAAGAATTTTGTAGGTGGCTTTGTTGGTCTAGCTCGTGATGATGTGATTGAAGGAACACTATCCGGGGCATTGGATATAGAGACAAAACTTCCTAAGATGAATACGGAAAGTTTGCTTCTAAATTGTTCGTTAAATAATGCGGTAGCATCTGTTTCTGGTGAAAGTTATATTGGTGGTTTTGCCGGAGGATTGGCCAATGCATCAACTGTCAATTGTAATGTTAAATCGGATAATGCACTTACTGTAACGGCTTCTGGAAATTATGCTGGTGGTTTTGCAGGAATTGCATCTCTTGGATGGGCTGCTGACCTAGGTAAAGATGACACAAAAGATAATTTACTTGGCGGTGTAGTTGATCTTGTTGTAAAACTTTTGAGTAGTAATCCTGGAGCAACTTCATCTTTACTTTCTCTTGCTGGTGTAAATCCATCACATATCTTAGGATGTTCTGTAAATGCTCCACTGCAAGTTAGTGGAAAGGACTATGTTGGTGGTGTAACAGGCCGAGGTAATGGTGCATATATAGCACAATCGAATGCGGATAATTTACAGAAAATATCGTATTGGAAAAATAATGTTTATAATGTTGGTTCTGTTCAAGTGATTGATAGCTCTTTAACGGGATTATCAAGTGTTACAGGAAATGATTATGTTGGTGGAATTGCTGGATCAATGGGTACGGCCAGTGTTGCCGGTTTATTAAATACAACGCTTGGCGTTGCATCTTATCTTGCGTTTACTGTAGATAATGTTCATGTAAATGGTACTGGGAATGGATTTACTGTTACGGGAAATGAACGTGTTGGCGGTGGATTTGGAGATGCGATTGGTGGTTCGATAACAACTGTTAGCATCAATAATTTAGCTTCTACTGAAGGCAATAACTTAGTAGGCGGATTTATAGGTCTTTCTGGTCCTGGTGATTTGGCTGGAACAGATGGTGGATTAACTGTTAACCTGTTAGGTTTGAATTATTTGTTGAAATTGAATAATTTACTTTCTTTAGGACAAGCAATTGAAGTAAAAATTAAGGATACAAATGTAAATGGAATTAAGGATGGGTTTACGGTACACGCAAAGGGTAGTCGTGATTCTAATTCGGTTCGTGATTATAGTGCTTCTGGTTTTATCGCAAAAAGCGGAAGTACAAAAATAGAAAATTCGCATGTAACAAATCTAAAATCAGTGAAGTCTGCAGATGATGGCGGATATGCTTCAGGATTTGTTGGTATTTCAAAAACAGGTGGTCTAGCAGAAGTTGCTGATGATGATTCGATTAAATCATTAATAGAGACAAATGGTTTAGTAAATGCTGTAGGATATTTAATTCCTAAATATACAAATTGCACGGTTTCTTTTGTGAATGGTGGAAGTGTTACAGCAGATGTTGCTGGTGGTTTTGCAGCAGATTTTCAAAGTGGTACAGTTGATAACAGTTCACGAGATACTAATGATTATTATGCTGTATATAATTTAGATTCTGTGAATGGTCAAAGTTATGCAGGTGGTTTTGGAGGAAATGTTTATTCTGGAGCATTGGCCGATGCTAGTAAAGGTATTAGTATTCTAGGAAATATAAATGGGCTGAATATAAACATTGGAGAGTTGTTAAACTTAGTAAATGCCTATGTTCCAACAATAGAATATGCAGGAGTTAAATCCGATAATGGATTTACGGTTACGGCTAATAAAATCAAATCGGATGATACGAATTCTGGTAGTGCTGGTGGCTTTATTGGTTATGGCAGTGGAGTTCAAGTTAGTCATTGTGATGTAACAAATTTAAAACATACAAAGGTAACACCTCCTAAAGATTTAGAGGGTGAAGATAGTTCAAATTATTTTGGTCAGGATAGTACATATGCAGTAAGTGGAGCCAGATATGCCGGTGGATATATTGGCTATATGAATATTGGTTCCGCAGCTTCTATTGGAAAAGGATTGAGCGTACTTGGTCACTCAATAGGAATCAAAAATGTGCTGGATGCATTGAATGTCGTTGTTTCTACAATAGAACATTCGAATGTTACAGGAGATGTTGGAGGTTTTGCAGTAAAAGCAACTTGGAAAAATACAGCATCCGATGCATCAGCAAATGACATACTTGGTGATGCAGGTGGTTTTGCCGGAAAGATTTCTGGTGGGCACATTCAGGATTCAAATGCAAATAACTTTTCTTATATCATTGGCCAGATTACAGCCGGTGGTTATGTGGGAGACTTGCAGCCAGGAAATGTGGCAAATGTCCTTGGCGATACTGGTATCTTAGATGGTCTTGTTAATGTGTCAGATACATTGGCATCATTAGCGGAGGACTTTGTACCGACGATCAGAAACAGCTCTACGACTTGTATTCCTTGTGGTGGTGCAGTTCGTGCAGATGCTGATTCCACAACACAGGTACAACGAGGTATGGCCGGAGGTTATGCAGGACATAATGAAGGTGGTCACATCTGGGGAAACAATACAAAGAAATGGAAAGGTAAAGACTATACCGGACCAACAGGTACTTGTAAAGCGGTAAGAATCCGCTCGGTATACGGAGAAGAAATCGCTGGTGGCTTCACAGGACTTATGGAGTCAGCAGATACGGCAAGTACCGGAAACCTGTCCTTGTTGTGGGGACTGGTAAAAGTAGATAACATCCTGGGAGCACTCAGCGTTGTCTATCCAACGGAAGAAAATACGGCAGTTTATGGACCACTTGCCCAGATGGATTATGAAACCTGGAACAAATGGGTGGAATTTGTCGGTAAAAAAGGTGGTTACGGAAGTGACCTTGCTGCGAATGGAACAGTAAAAAGTCAAGAAGAACTGGATAAGATTATTGGAAAATATGCTTACGGATACAATGTCGTAGCAGGAAGAGTAAATTATCGGGATGAGATAAAACTGGCAAATGGCGGAGCCGCCGGTGGCTATGTTGGTTCGATGCAGACTGGAACCATTACAAATGGACAGGCTTATCAGGCGAAGACAATTAAAGGGCTTCGATGCGCCGGCGGTTTTGCGGGAGAAATGATAAACGGCGGAGCAGCAAAGCTTGGAGGAGTTGATATCCTTGGGCTTAATCTGCAATTAGGACAAATGCTACAGGTGCTTAATGTCTTTGTGCCGGTGATTAAGAAATCTTCGGTAGAGGGTTATCAGAGTGGACTGATTGTCCAGTCAGAAGGTGTAGATGACAAGGATACCTGCGGTTATGCCGGAGGTTATGTAGGAAAACTGATCGGTGGACAGATCTGGGGCGAAAATGATGCACGCTGCAAGGTCACAAAGCTGAGACGAGTTGACGGAAGAAGCTATGTCGGAGGATTTGTCGGAAGCTCTAGACCAGGAAGTGTAGCAACACTGAATCCAACTGCAGGAGAAGGATTGCTCAGCCAGCTTCTGAATAAACTGTTAAGTACACCAGCAGATTTGATAAAAGTATTAAATGCTACAGTCGCAACTATCAGTTATGCAGATGTGGAAGCCTGGGATGACTGGGGAATCATCGTAAATGGTGCTTATGCAAGTGGAAGTAATAACACTTCTTATGCAAAAGCAGCCGGAGGATTTGCCGGAAATCTGGAAGGAACTGTACTCGGTAAGAAGGATACGGAAGAGGCAGGAGTTTCTGTACAGAATATCCGTTCCGTAGTCGCAGGTGAATATGCCGGAGGATGCTTCGGTGTTGCTGACGTAGCCGGAGTTGCCAATATCAGTGCAGGAAATGAGACCTCGCTCCTTGATAAATTATTAAAGCTTGGAAGAACCGATGTGCTGGATGCATTTAGAAGTTATGTATATTACGGAACTGTAAGCGGAAGTAAGGATGCTGGTTTAAGTGTCAGCGCAAACACAGCGATAAAATCCGGACAGAACAACCAGGTTACATATAGCGGAACAGCCGGAGGTTTTGGCGGCTCATTGCTAAATGGTTCTGTGAAAAACAGTAAAGTAACAGAATTAAGCAATGTAAGAGGTTTGAATAGTGTCGGAGGATTTGTCGGCTATTCTGGAAAGAGCGGAGTAGTTAAGGCAGACAAGATAGACGTTATTGGAGACAATACAGGACAGTTGCTTGGTGGTGCTCTTGGAGTTATGGACATTTTTGGTTCTCACATTGATGATTGTGCAGTTACAGGAACTGATGAGGGTTACACTGTGCAGAGTACAAATGGAGATGAGCAGATTGCCGGAGGATTTATCGGATATGCCAATCTTGCAAGAATGTCGAATTGTACAGCAGGTGACAAGACGAACCAGAAAATTGGACTGAAACAGGTAGCGTCAGGTGGAACAGCTGGCGGATTTGCAGGACGAACAAGTTTCGCTTATCTTGCAGATTTGAAGTTGGATTCTGGAGCAGTGAATGTAATATTCTCGGTTGTTAATCGACTTGTAAAAGCATTATATCTGGATAAAATCCAGGATTCCAATCTTCTGAAGATCAATCTTGGAATTATCAAAGTGGATGCGCTGTATGATGGCAAACTGCTTCACGTAAATCTGCTTGGATTGGATATCTCTGTGGGACTTTCGAAGAAGTCAACAGATAACAACCAGGAGACAGATCTTGCAATTATTACGATTGGAGATTCATCCATCAAACTTCGATGCGACGAAAATGGATTGTTGAATGATAATGATGCCAAATCCAATATCAGTGTGAGTCTGATCAAGGCGAATCGAACAAAAATCACAGATAGTAATGTCTACGGTGTCAGTCAAGGATATGATGTCTATGCCGGTGGAGCCGGAAATAACAATGATGGTGATGCTAAAGACGGACGAAGTGGTGGCTTTGTTGGATTCAACGATGAAGGACTTTTGAAGAACAACAACATGTATTACTGTGATGTGGTTCGTGGAACAAAAGATCTTGTTGGACCATTTAGCGGAAAGAGTAAGTTGGATTCTGTATATGAAGCTAACACACAGGAGAAGGTGGAAGGCGAGAATAATAATTACCGTATTTACAGAAAGCTGGATGTAGCGCTGGATCAAATCAAAAAGGGTTCAGACAAGCTGAATCTAAGCTATGAAAAAGATACTTCCAGTGGATGGGATATTTACACGCTGGGTCATATGAATTCGATAAAAAGCTATGAAACTTTGCAAAATGCAAAGCTGACAGATGATACTTCGTCTACGACAGCAGAGCTTAAAGCATATGAATCACCAGCAAAAGCAGTATTGATGGCAGATACTAAAACAACATTGAACACAGGAGAAAGTGATACTCCGGAGCCATCCGAGTCACAGGATCCATGTGATGAACATATCAAGCTGACAATCAATAAAGTTTGGAAGGATCTAAACAATCTGGATAAAAAACGTCCGGATAACATTACGGTAACGATATCTCGTACCTGGAAAGATAAGGCAGGAAAGGAAATGACAGAAACAGTACCAGGTTACGAGAGTTACAAAATAAAAGGTTCCATCGATAAATCTAAATGGCAGGAGGTGATAAAGGAACTCCCGGCATACAAGACAGATGGAGATGAAATTTATTATTACACGTATTCCATCACAGAAGCAAAGGTGGATGGTTATACAACAACGATAGATAAATCGCCAGATGGATTTACCTTCACAATAACTAATAGACATTTCCCAGGTCTTCCGGATACCGGAGGATACGGAAGCTATTTGATTTACCTGATAGCTGTTCTGCTTTTCCTGGTATATTTCATAATGAGATATAAAAAATGCAAGGAAAATAAAAAAGCAGAAAAACTATAAAAGAAAAATTCTCAAGAAAAGGAGACAATTGTTATGAAGAGAATGAAAAGAATCATGGCATTAATGCTGGCAGCGATTATGATGATGGCTATGTCTGTCACAGCATTTGCCGCAGAAGGAGCAACAGGAACACACACACTTACAGTTAATGTAAAATCAACAGAACCTGCACAGGATCTGAAAGGTCAGACAATTAATCTGTACAAATTATTTGATGTGACAGAGTCAAAAAGTGAAGAAACAACAAACTACGCATATACCGTAAATAATACTTATAAGGATGCCCTTGCATCCGTATTAAAAATTGGTGAAACTTCTAAAGATGAAGAGTTTGTAAAGGCAGTTGCAGATCAAGAAGCTACTATTCAGCAGTTTGCAAATGATTTTACAGCAAAAGCTTTAACAGATAATTTAGGAGCAACAAAAACTTCTGGAAAAATCACAGAAAGCAAAACATCTTATGAATTTACAGGATTAGATGCAGGTTATTATTTAGTATATGTAACAGGTGGAAAAGAGATTCAGTCTTCTTTAGTTACAGTAGATGCAGATACAAATACTGTAAACTTAAAAACAGAAGCACCAAGCATTACTAAAACAGCAGACAAAGAGACAGTAAGCATCGGACAGGTAGTGAAATATACAGTAACAGGTTCTATCCCGGATACAACAGGATATGCAGAGTATGTATATAAAATCCACGATGAATTATCAACAGGTCTTGATTTTGTAAATGATGCAGCAGGAACAGCTCTTGAAGAAGGTGCTACAACAGTTACTGTAGCAGTAGCATTTGGAGAAGGAAGTACAGATGCAAGCACAGCACCTACAACAGCAACACTTGATTCAACAAACAAGAAAAAAATGTCTCTTGATTTATCTGAATGGGTAAGAGCTAATCAGACAAACAAAGGAAAAGAATTTACAGTTACATATTATGCAAAAGTAAATAAAGACGCAGTTGTAACAGAAAAGAATAATGCTAAGTTAGAGTACGGAAACAATCCAACTGATACAACAACTACAACACCAAGTGAAGCAAAGACACCGACATATCCATTAGATATTTTAAAAACTAAAAAAGATAGTAATGTAAAGTTAGCTGGTGCAAAGTTTAGTCTTTACACATCAAAAGCTGACGCAAAAAATGGAACAAATCCTATTAAAGTTACAGGAAAAAATGGAAATTATGTCGTAGATTCAAACTCTACTACTACAGAATTTGAATCAGTTGAAAATATTGAGGGAAAAGGTTACAACCTCCGTGTCAATGGTCTTGCAGAAGGAACATACTATTTAGTAGAGACAAAGGCACCAGATGGATACAATAAGTTGACAGCACCAGTCGTAATTAAAATCACAAAGAGCACAGATACAGATGTAAATAATTGGACTATTTCCAAAGATGGAACAGTTGAAACTGACAAAATCATCGACATTGCAAACAGCACAGGTTCTCTCCTTCCATCCACTGGTGGACGTGGAGCAATTGCATTTGCTGTAATTGCAGCTCTTCTTGTATTTGGTGTAGCAGTAAGCTTCATCCGTGATAAAAGAAAAGAAGCATAATAGTTTTACCAGAGATACAAGATAATATTTAAGGAATGGGCGGTTATCTTCCACGGAAGGTAACCGCAATTCCAAGTATAACAACAGGGAGAATGGAATGAAGAGTAAGAAGAAAAAAAAGAAGATAACAATAAAAGATATTATTCGTCTGATCGTGCTTTTGGTTGCATTCTCCGTATTGTTATATCCAACGTTTAGTAGTTATTTGAATGAAAAGAATGGTTCCAAAGTTGTATCCTATTATGATGAGGAAAGCGTAAAGTTAAGTAAGGCAGAAAAAGAGCAAATGCTGGAAGATGCGAGAGCATACAATAAGGAAATGCTGGGAAATATTGATTTGATTGATCCATTTTCGCAGGAAGATGTGGAAATAGATGCTCGCTATGAGAGCCTGTTAAACGTAGATGGTTCTGGAATGATGGGATACATTCGCATTCCTAAGATTAATATAGAACTTCCAATCTATCATGGAACAAGTGAAGCAGTTCTGCAGACAGGTGTCGGACATTTCTGGGGTACATCTCTTCCTGTAGGTGGAGAAAGTACACATACAGTTCTGACAGGACATAGAGGTCTTCCGACAAAAACACTATTTACCAATATGGATAAATTGGAAGTAGGGGATATTTTTTACATTAAAGTCTTAGATGAAACCCTGGCATATCAGATCGATCAGATATTAACCGTTTTACCGGAAGAGACAGATGGGTTATCTATTGAACCAGGCAAGGATTATGCAACACTTGTTACTTGTACACCATTTGCAATTAATACACACAGACTTTTAGTTCGTGGAGAGAGAATACCTTATGAAGAGGCAACGAAGCAAGAGCCGGATACAAATATAAAACCGGAGTTATCTTTTACTGCTAAAGTGCTGATTGTAACAATTATAGTAATTTTCATAGGACTGATGATTGCTGTAATTTATAGTATACGAGATAGAAAAAGGAGGAAAGTAAGGTGAGAAAGAAGATAAGAAGTATTCACATTATTTTATTCGTTCTGCTTTTTCTTTTCGGTAGTTTTATAGATATTTCAACAATCCATGCTGAAGCAGGAAGCAGAACAGGAAGCATTCAAATTATTTACAAGGGGAGAAATAGTTCGGATAAAGAAGTGACTCTTTCCGGAGCAAAGTTCTCGATATTTCCAATTCAATATATGAAAAATGATGAGCTGATCTGGGAAAATGGTTTTAAAGATTCAGGCATATCATTACAAGATACCAGTGCAGAAGCAAGAGAAAAACAAGCAAAACAATTGTTTGCATTTGCGAAAGAAAATAATATTTCCGGATTAATGCAAGAAACAGATACTTCGGGACGCACGAGTTTTGGAGAATTGGATGAAGGAATTTACCTGCTTGCACAGATTGAAAATGTAGAAAGTGGTACAGATAAATTTGAATCTGCTCCATTCCTTGTTAATATTCCATCTGAAATCAATGGGAATGTAGAATATAATGTAACGATAGAGCCAAAAGCTGAATGGGTTTCACCAGAAACACCACCGAACAATCCAGATAAGCCTAAGGATCCGACACCTTCAAAACCGGATAAGCCAAATCCTATTCAGAAAATAATAAATACGGTAAAAACCGGAGATACAACAAATATAGTTGCATGGTTTTTAATAGCGATTGTTAGTCTTGGTTTGATTGTAGGCTTATATAAAAAAAGAAAAATGAAGTAGCTATTATTTAAAGAAAACTGATTCATTGCGATTGAATCAGTTTTCTTGTGTTATACGGTTTAAAACGTTTCAGATATTAATGTTTAAAGACTGTTTTACATGTCATGGTGAGAATCAAAGGAAAAAATACAATTAAAATGATTAAGGCACTAACAGAGCTGGAGGTTATTCAGGTTGGAGTTAATAAAAGACCGCTGTCAAATAAAGGAAATAGCTTGAAAAGTAATAGAGGAACATTCGCCCAAATCTATAGGATTAGCTGAATTTGTTGAAGAAAAAGAAAAATGATGGTGGTGACTTGAAAGGAATACTGGGAAAGTATGGTCCATGCGTGAAGTGTAGTCAAGGTCATTTTTTAAAACCTGAAGAGATATAGATGATAATTAAAGATGGATACAGGTTTATGATTTTTTTATTTTAAAATATTGAATTTTCAAGGGTTAATACAACATATCGGTGTGGGAAGTTTTAGTAAATAATTAAACCATTAGTTCAATGACAAGAATACATTTATGTAATAAAATGGTAGTATATATCAAATGGGAAATGAACGAGGAAAAAATGGATTACAGGAATTACATTGAAATACGCAAAATATCATTGCTATATTATCAGTATTGCTTGAGTAAAAGCAATTAAAATAAAGAAATTGTGAAAGAAGTGATGTGGGATGACTCTGAAAGAGTATGTTAAAAAACGAGAATGTAGACCAGAATTCAAACGAGAATTTGCCAGATATCAGCCGGAAATTGAATGCGTACGGATTTTAATAGACGCACAAATCGAACAAAATTTATCATTGAAAGAGTTGGCTAAAATAACAGGAATTAGACAATATAAGCTTCGTAAAATTCTCAATGGGAAACGAATCCCTACCATGAAAATTTTACAGAAAATTGCTAAAGGACTGGGCAAAACTGTCAAGGTGCAGATTATATAATCCGATGCTTGCAATTAAGTTGAAGGATAAGACAAAGTTATGTTAAAATTAGTCATGAAGACATTAAGATAGGATGAGGTATATTGGAGGTGTGAGGATGGATTTAAATGAAATGCAATCCATATTTACAATCGGAGAAACTGTGGCAGTTGAATTCAAACGCTGTGGTAATGGAATAGAATCAGACACCTATGAGACAGTATGTTCTTTTTTGAATCGATTTGGAGGAGATCTTTTTTTAGGAGTATTAGATGATGGAACTGTATTAGGTGTACCTGAAAAAGCGGCTTCAGATATGGTGAAAAACTTTATAAAAGTAATCAGTAATCCAAGTATGTTCAGTCCTACAGTTTATTTACTTCCAGAAATTGTTAAATATGATGAAAATCATACTATTATTCATGTGCATATACCTCCGAGTGCAGAGGTTCATAGTTTTAAGAAAATAATTTATGATCGTGTAGATGATGCTGATGTAAAAGTGACATCAACAAGTACGATTGCTCAGATGTATATACGTAAGCAGAATATTTTCACAGAGAAGAAGATATTTCCTTATGCAAAAATGGAAGACTTGAGATTAGATCTGTTGCCTAAAATCAGGGTTATGGCTCAGAATCATGCTGGTGGACAACATCCATGGACAGCAATGGATGATCAGGAACTATTGAAAAGTGCAGGATTGTATGGCAGAGATGTTGT
>ERZ772872.726-NODE-726-length-32536-cov-22.432715_pt1 | contig 32536 bp, 47 predicted proteins | sample MGYA00512132_ERZ772872 | MGnify/ENA primary metagenome ERZ772872 (study PRJEB29015, sample SAMEA2737724) | human gut metagenome | biome: human gut; feature: human-associated habitat; material: faeces | place: China | collected 2012 ...
TCCGCCGACTGGGAACGCGCCAGAGACGCGGCGCTTACGCGCGACGCTCACCTATGCCAGCACTGCTTGCAGCAAGGAGAGATCACGCCCGCCGTCATGGTGCATCACATCATCGAGCTAACGCCAGCGAACATCAGCGACCCAAGCATCGCGACCGACCCGAGCAACCTAGTAAGCCTATGCGACCGATGCCACAAGAAGGTGCATGGCTGGATAAGGCAAGGGGCGACAAGGCAAGGGCTTGCCTTCGATAGCGACGGAAATCTGATATCGCTTGGCGATTGATTCAAAAACACGACACAACGCGACGCAAGCGCGGGAAATCGGACGCAAAACCGCAGATGAACCCGCGTGACAATCCCCCCTGTCTGAAAAACGCATGTGGTGCCTAGGGCACCAACGCCGGGAGGTAATTTCATGCGCGCGCCGGATTTTCGAAAGGGGGTGGTCTTGCGATGACGGCGAAAGTAAGCAATACTTCGAAAGTTTCGCCGCGAGTTGCGGGCAGCAGCCCGCCGAAGCGCCCGGTTTCGAAGCAGAAGCGCGTAGAAAGCGAGCTGAAGAAGCTGCGCGAGATCACCAAGGGCGCTATTCCCGACGAGAAGCGAAAAACCGTCATGCCGCTTCTAGCGAACCTCGCGTTTCTGAAGGTCAAGCTTGACGATGCCCGCGCCGACCTGCTCTACGAAGATATCTTCACAGAGTACGACAACGGCGGCGGGCAAACCGGGCTGCGCGAGCACCCCGGCTTCAGCGCATACAACAAGCTTTTCACCACGTTCTCACGCGGCGTGAAGCAGCTAACCGACATGATGCCCAACGGCACCGCCGCAGCCGACGCGCTCATTGATTTCATCAATGAAACGCGGTACGGCTAACGCAAAGCCCGGTTCGTGCGAGCGCGCCATACGTGACTACTTCGGCGGCATCCTGCGCGGCGACATAACCGCATGCGGCAAGATGAAGCAGGTTGCCGCAATCGTGCTTCAGGGCATGGACAACACCGACCCGCTATACCCGTACCACTACCGCGAGGAATACGCGCAGAAGCACGTTCGCTTCATCGAAAGCTTCTGCCGCCTACCGTCAGGGCGCTTGGGGCACGATTTCAAGCTAGAGCTTTTCCAACGCGCCATTCTCTCGGTTGTCTTCGGTTTCGTGGATGCCGAGGGCGTGCGGCAGTACCGAGAAGTGCTCTGGATTATGGGGCGCAAGAACGGTAAGACGGCGCTTGCGTCAGCGATTGAGCTTGACCTGCTCGTGAACGACGATGAGGGCGCGCCGGAAGTCTACAACGTTGCGACCGCGCGCGATCAGGCGGCAAAGGGATTCAACAACGCGTGGCGCATGGTGCAGACCAGCCCCGCGCTCGCAAAGCACATCCGCAAGCGCGTTGCAGACCTTTACTGCGATCTGAACATGGGGAGCATCCGCGCGCTGAGCGCCAACACGAACCATCTTGACGGCTTGGACATTTCCGGCGCTATCGTTGACGAGCTGGCCGCGATGAAGAACCGCGATTTATACGACCTGACGATGCAGGGCACGTCTGCACGCCGTCAGCCGCTCGTGTTGGAGATAACGACTAACGGATTCGTGCGCAATAGCATCTTCGATGCTCAGTACGAGTATGCGACCAAATGGCTTGACGGCAAGGCCACCGGCGAGAAGGCAGAGCGATTCATCGCTTTCATATTCGAGCTTGACGAACGCGAGGAATGGGAAGACGAAGGCGCTTGGGTAAAGGCGAACCCCGGTCTTGGCACCATCAAATCGCTTTCGGCGCTTCGCCAGAACGTTTCTAAGGCGAAGGACGATGCAACTTACCTTCCGACGCTGCTAGTTAAAGATTTCAACCTGATAGAGAACCAGTCGCAAGCTTGGCTCACGTGGGCTGAAATCCATAACGAAGCGACCTTCGACCCCGGCGACGGCTCTTTCACCTATGCCGTTCTTGGCGTTGACGCGGCGGACACAACCGACCTTACCGCCGCGTGCCTTCTCATGCAGCGGCCTAACGATCCGAACATCTACGCGCTTCACATGGCGTGGATACCGCTTCGCGCCTTGGAGCAAGCCGAGCGCGAGGGGCGGCGCGGCGGGCGCGACGGCGTGCCTTACGACGCGTGGATTGCACGCGGGCTTATGCGGACGTGCGAAACGCCCATCATGGACAAGCGCGACGTTCTGGATTGGGTGGCCGAGGTGCAGGACAAGTACGGCATCTATGCCGTCGCGTGCGGCTACGACCCGTGGCACATGCGCGACGTTCCGACCGTCGAAGCATATGAAGACTATTTCGGCGCGGACAACCTGCAAAAGGTCATTCAGGGTGCGCAAACGCTTTCTATGCCGATGAAGGAGCTTCGAGCGCTCTACAAGGAAGGGCGCATCGTGGACAACGCCAACCCGATTGCCGAATGGTGCCGCTCGAACGTCGCCATTCGAACCGACGTGAACGGAAACATTCAGCCGGACAAGAAGAACCAAGACCCGCGCAACCGCATAGACGCGTGGGCGGCTGAGTGCGACGCGTTCATTGCGATGAAGAACATTGCGGACGATTACCGCGCGATGATAGGAGGTTAGAGTTGAGCAGATCACAACCGTTCGTGCGCTCGCTCTTCGATGCGGTGTTCCACCGTCCGCAGATGCAAGCTGTAAACGGCTACTTCAGCACGTTCACGGCCTACGCGCCGAGCTTCACGACATGGCAGGGCGGGCTTTACGAAGCCGAGCTGACGCGCAGCATCATTGAGAGCGGCGCAGACCACGCAAGCAAGCTGAAACCGGAGGTTTCCGGCTCTGCTCAGCCTGTCGCCGCGCGCGCTCTCAGGCAGCAGCCTAACCCGTGGATGACAACCCCGCAGTTTATCAAGCGCATCTGGACGATTCTTCAGGTGAACGACACGGCGCTCATAATCCCGATAGACGCGGGAGACGGCACCACTATAACGGGCTACTACCCCGTTCTTCCGAGCCAGTGCGAAGCATACGACGTTGACGGCGAGCTCTGGCTAATGCTCACGTTCCCGACCGGCGACAGCGTGCTTGTCGAGTGGTCGCGCGTGGGCGTTATGACGCGCCACCAGTACCAAAGCGATTTGTTCGGCGACGGCACGAACGTTCTTCAGCCGACGTTGGAGCTGATGCACGCGCAGAACGAAGCCGAGCAGTCGGCTATCAATCAGGGCGCGGCGGTGCGGTTCATCGGCAAGCTAAGCCAGAACCGCAACGAGGGCGACCAAGAGAAGGCGCGCAAGGCGTTCAACTCTCAGCTTTCCGCAGACAACGCGGGCGGCATCGCCGTATATGACAAGCTGTTTTCAGACGTGCAGCAGATAACGCCGAACAGTTACACGGTCGATGCGGCGCAGATGGAGCGAATCGAGAAGAGCGCTTACCGCTTCTTCGGCTCCAATGAGGATATCGTCACGAACTGCGCGGACGAAGACACCTTCAACAGCTACTACGAAGGACGCATCGAGCCGTTCGCTGTTCAGCTCGGATTCGTTATCACATCCATGACGTACACGGCGAACGAGATAGCGCACGGAAACTCAATCATGTTCAGCGCGAACCGTCTAGAGTTCGCCAGCAATACGACGAAGCTTAACGTCTCGGTCGCGCTCTTCGACCGTGGTATCTGGAACGGCAATCAGGTTGCCGATGTTTTCCAATCGCCGCACTACGACGGCGGCGAGCGCCACGTCATACGCGGCGAGTACATCGACCTTGCGCTCATCAGCGAGCACACGGCGGAACAGGCGGCGCAAGCCGCGCAGACGAACGCGAACATAGCCGCTATCGACGCGAGCAGCGGCGTTGGAACCAGCAAGGAGGTAGACGATGCCGGCGAAACCGAGTGAACGGCAATACCGTTCCCTTGCCGTGCCGCTCAACGTGCGGACGGCTGACGGAAGCGCGAACAAGCGCCTTGACACCGATTACTACGTCGAGGGCTACGCATCGACATTCAACGACCCATACGTGCTTTTCACCGACTGGGACGGCAACGAGTATCGCGAGATCATCGACCCCGGCGCTTTCGACGGCGCGGACATGAGCGACGTTATCATGCAGTACGACCATGCGGGCAAGGTTCTCGCGCGCATGAGCAACAACACGCTCATTGTCGAGCCTGACAAGCACGGGCTTTTCATCGCGGCAGACCTTAGCGGCTCTCAGGCCGCGCGCGACCTTTACGAAGAGATTACTAACGGCCTTATCACGCGCATGTCGTGGGCTTTCAGCGTGGGCGCGGACGAATACGACCGGGACACGCACACCACGACCATTACGCGCGTCAAAAAGGTTTTCGACGTGTCGGCGGTGAGCCTTCCGGCTGACCCAAATACGGAGATTTCAGCAAGAAACCTGCTCAACGGAGTGATTGAGCAGTCGCGCAAGGAGCTTGCGCGCCGTAAGAGTGCCCTTGCAATCGCGAGGGCGACGCTGGCAATCGCCAAGAGCAGAAAGGTTTAGAACAATGGACGAACTGACTATGGATGACCTGCTTAACGAGCTTCAGGGGCTTGTTGACAAGTACAAGGCCGATGACGGCACCGACACCGAGCCGAGCGAGCAGGACGCGGAGCGCATGAGCGCGCTTACCGCCGAGATCGAGAAGCGAAACGCCGCCGCCGCGCAGCGCCGCGACAGCCACGCCGCGACCGTCGCCGCCGCGCGAGCCGCTATCGAGAACGGCAGCGCCCGCCGTGTCGATGCCGTGCCGCTGGGCACTTCCGCGAGCGCTCGCGGCGCTCTGCCGCAGGTGCGCGACACGACCGACTACAACGCCGCCGCCCGCCGCGCTTGGGTGAAGGACATTGCCCGCCGGAGCGGCGTGCAGCTCATCGAGGGTACCGATTTCACGCAGGTTGAGCGCGACGCTTACAACGCGCTTGTCGAGCGCCGCACCGCGTTCACGCACCTGACCAGCAACACCGATGCGGTTATCCCCGTCGAGCTTCAGACGCAGATTTTCAGCCTGATTGACAACACGGCTGTTCTCTACGGCGACATCCACAAGGACAACTTCCCGCACCAGTTCGAGCTTATCCGCCATAAGAGCATCAAGGCTGGCGACGCGGCGCAGACCACCGAGGGCGCAGCTCCCACCGATGAGGAGCAGAACGAGTTCGACACCATCACCCTTACGGGCGAGGAGATCAAGAAGACCGTGAAGATGAGCCGAAAGATGGCGGTTCAGTCTATCAACGGCTTTGAGCAGTACATCGTCAACGAGACTGGCGCGCGCCTTGCCGTTGCCGCCAACGCGCGCGTCCACGCCAAGACTGTTGACACCACGCTTGGCATGGATTCCGGCAACAAGATTAACTGCGCTACCGCTGGCACGCTTGTCAAGGCCGATATCACCAAGCTTCTCGGTCTGCTCTACACCTACGGCAACCCCGCGCCGAAGGGCTGCATCATCTACGCCAACGGCAACACCATCTGGAACCATATCGCTATGGTCGAGGATGCCAACGGGCGCTCTTACTTCGTGGACGAGAAGACCGAAGACCCCGCTGTTGAGGGGCATATCTTCGGCAAGCTCGTCAAGCGCGACGATTCGATGGCGGACGGTATCATCAAGGCGGGCTATCCCGACCTGTTCCGTGGGAACATCTTCGACGGCGTGGACGTTACGCCGTATGTCGAGCCGGGTACGCAGAAGCGCTGCTTTGACGGATACCTGCTCTTCGACGGCGGGCTTGCCGTGCCTAAGTCTTTCGGCCAGCTCACCATCGGCACCGCCGTTAAGGCTTAGGAGGTGCCGCATGGCAGAGAAGCCGAAGCTGCTTGACGCGTGCCGCGAAGCGCTGAGGATTCCCGCCGAATGCACCGACTTTGACGCTGAGATTGAAGACCTCATCGAAGCCGCCCGCGCCGCGATGCGCGCGGGCGGCGTTGCCGAGAAGGTAGCCGCCGACGATTCGAACGGCACCGTAAGGCTTGCGGTGAAGGTCTACTGCAAGGCGAACTTCGGCATGGACAACCCCGATGCCGACCGCCTTGCTCAGAGCTTCGAAGAGCTGCTTACCATGATGCGCGGAAGCTCGGAGTTCGGGGGCGCGTCATGAGCATGTGGGCTGGCACGTGCCAGCTCATAGCTAAGGCCGTCAAGAAGGACGAATACGGCGTGCAGAAGACGGAGGAAACCAAGCGCAAGGTGCCCTGCAACGTCTTCTCAATGGGCGACGCGGCCTATTACGCCGCCGCTGCCGCTGGCGTACACCCCGAAGCCGTATTGCAGATTCGCAAGAGCGCATACGAAGGTGAGCGGCTAGTCGAGTTCGACGGAGCGCGGCTCACGGTCGCGCGCGTGGACAGGTCAAGCCCCGACTTCGTGCGCCTGACGCTCTCAGAGGTGGTGGGCGACCGTGGCTGAGCAGAGCATCGAGCGCTTCATCCGAAGCTGCATGAAAGAGTGCGTGGACGATAACGTTTCCGCGCTCGCGGAGAACTCGGCTGAAGCCGGAAGGCGCGCCGTGAAGCTGCTGAAGCAGAAGAGCAAGGTTCGCACCGGCGCTTACAAGAAGGGCTGGAAGGCAGACGTTACGACCGACGAGACGGGCACCGAATGCACGGTGCACAACCGCGTTTACCAACTCACGCACCTTTTGGAGAACGGACATGCCATAAAGAACCAAACCGGAAAGTATTACGGCGACGTTCCCGGTGACGGCGTTATCAGGGAGGTTGCAGACCAAGTGGCGCGTGAGTTCGCGGACATGGGGGGCGACGGGCGATGATTGGGCTAAAGGAGCTTTGCGGCGTGCTCAATTCTCTGGGCATCCCGTGGGCGAACCAGAAGTTCGCGGACGGCGAGGAACCGGCACCGCCCTTCATCTGCCTTGTCGCGGGATACAGCGAAGCGGCATACGCCGACAACAACACCTACCTATCGTGGATGCCATACGATATCGCGCTCTACACGCGGCACCGGGACTACGCGACCGAGAAGCGCATACGCACCGCGCTCGAAGCCGCCGAGTGCCCTTACACGCTTGGCATCACAGAGATTGATTCAGAAGAGCTTACCGAAGCGGCGTTCACCGTGAACGTCGCCGAGAGTTAGGAGAGAACAAATGGCACGAAACGGATTCTTCGGCGTGAAGAACTCGCATTTCGCGATCTGCACCGACGAAGACGCGCTTACCTATGAAGACCCCGTGCACGTCGCGGGCACAGTCGCTATCAGCATGGAGCCGACCGTTGAGACGGCGACCAGCTACGCCGACAACGAGCCTTGGCTTGACAAGCAGCAGGACAACGGCGGAAGCGGAACCATGAGCTTCTACGACACCGAGGGAACGGCAGAGCTTCGCCAGCTCATCGCAGACCTCGTGGGCTACGAGATTGCGCAGGACGGGCGAACCATCCTGAGCGCAGACCGCACGCCAAAGAAGTTCGCCTTCATGTGCGAGCAGCCGGGGCACGTGCTCGGTCGCCGCCGCTGCCTTCTCATGTGCCAGCTCTCTAAGCCGACGCAGGAGCTTAACACCGTTCAGGACACGCCGGAGATTACGCAGCTCGATTACCCGTTCACGTGGCGACCCGTCACCATCCCGAGCACCGACATTCGCACGAGCGGCTATGACAGCTTCACCGGCCTTGCCGACTACGATACTTTCTTCGATGCAGTCAACATCGAGCTTGCGCACAAGACCCCGTCCGAGTAGGAGGTTGCGAATGCTTATCAAGGTTGGCGAAAAGAGCTACGAAGCGACCTTCAACGCGTTCACACCGATTGCCTATTCTCGATGCTTCAACGAGGTTGTCGAGGGCGGGAGGAAGCGCCCGAAGGACATTGCGGACGCGGTTTCTAAGATCGCCGGTTCTCTCATGACTAGCGACGTGCCCGCTATCGTCCCGTTGCTCGAAATCTTCTACGCGTGCATCAAGACCGCAACGCCGAAGTTCGATACCGGATTCGATGAGTGGGTTTCTTCCTTCCCATCGGACGCGTACAACTTGGAGCGCAAGGACGGTTGGGCTTCCGACGTGATGCGCATTGTCGAGGACAACTTTTTTCCTTCGGCGAAAGAGGACGTGGAAGCCGCGCCCGCCGAAGAGGAAAGCGCCGCCGCTGCCAAGCGAGCTTAGCGACGCGTGCGACGCGCGATACATCTACAACTGCCAGCAATGCGGCCTGACGCTATCAGACCTTCAGATGATGAGCTACCGGCAGGTGCAAGACCTGTTGGAGATCAACGCGTTCTACGCCGACGCTGCGGAGCACTACGACGAGGACGAGAAGGCGCGCAAGGCCGAAGCCGCGTTCTGGTCATGACATGAAGTGAGTTCTTGACGGCAGCGCACCCGCGAGGGCGCGTTGCTTCAAGCACTCATGGGACTTTGACAACCGAAGAGGGGTGATTACGTGGCGGTCACTTACAAGGGGCTTGTTATCAAGTTCGGCGGCGATACTACCGAGCTGCAAAGCGCCCTGAAGAAGGTTCAACAGGCATCGCGCGACACCCAAAGCGACTTGCGCGATATCAACAAGGCGCTGAAGTTCGACCCCGGCAACACCGAGCTGCTAGAGCAGAAGGTAAAGGCTCTCAACTCGGCATACGGCGAGACGAAGCAGAAGCTTGACGCTTACAAGCAAGCGCTCGCGCAGCTAGAGAGCAAGAAACAGAGCGGCGTGCAGCTCACGGCTCAGGAAGAACGGCAGTACGACAGCCTGAAGCGTGCGATTATGCAGTGCGAGCGCCAGCTTGACAGCTACGGCAGCGAGCTTGCGGACACGGCGCGCGAAGCCGACGCATCGCGCACGGCGCTTTACAAGGTGGGTCAGACAATCGAAGACAACGCCGACAAGCTTTCAAACGCCGGGTCTAAGATTTCGAGCGCGGGAACGGCGCTCTCTGGCGGCATCATCGGCGCTGCCGGTGCGCTTACCGGCCTTGCATCGAGCCAAGAGGAAGCCATACAGCAGAGCGGCCAGCTCGAAACCGCATGGGCGAGCGCTGGCGGCACCGCCGAGCAAGCATCTTCGACCTATGCGAGCTTCTACCGCATCCTTGGCGATTCTTCGTCTGCCACAGAAGCGAGCCAGAACCTAGCGCGCCTGACAACCAACGAGCAGGAATTGCAGCAGTGGACGGACATTGCCGCTGGCGCTTACGCCACGTTCGGCGACGCTCTGCCGCTTCAGAACTTGGCGGAAGCGGCGCAGGAGACGGCGCACACCGGCACCGTCACGGGAGGTCTAGCCGACGCTCTCAACTGGTCTACGGCATCCGCCGAGCAGTGGAGCGCGGCGCTTTCCGGGCACTCTTCGGCTCAGGCCGCCTTCAATCAGGCCGTCGCTGAAGGCCAGACGAAAGAAGATGCCTTCAATGCAGCGCTTGCCGCGTGCGGAAGCGAGCAGGAACGGTCGCAGCTCATCACCGAGACGCTTACCGGGCTTTACGCCGACGCTGGGCGGCAGTACCAAGAGACGAACAAAGACCTTCTCGCTTCGCGCGACGCGCAGAACGAGATGAACCAGAGCATGCAGGAACTCGGCGAAGCGGCAATGCCAGTCAAGACCGCCGTAACCGAGATCGGGACGAGCCTTCTTAACACGCTCGCGCCCGCGCTCGAAGCCGTAACGGGCTGGTACAAGAATCTAACGCCAGAGCAGCAGACGCTTGTTAACAACCTCGCGCTCGGCGCGGTCGCCTTCGGCGGCGTGACAACCGCCATAGGTAAGACCATGGAAGCGGCGGAGGGCGTGGGAAGCGCCTTCAAGACCGCTGGCGAGCTTTGGGGCGGCGCTAAGAAGCTCATGGGCGACACGGGCTTTCTAAGCAAGATCGGAACCGGCTTCTCTAACATCGTCACCAAGGCGGGCGGTCTTGGAAGCATGCTCGCCGGCACGCTGTCTAGCGGCTGGACGGGCTTCACCGGTCTTATCGCCGCACATCCTATCGGCCTTGGCGTTGCCGCCGTGTCCGCCGCCGTCGCTGGCCTTACGTGGTTCTTCACGCAGACCGAGACTGGTAAGCAGATGTGGTCTGACTTCACCGGTTGGATTTCGGAGAAGTGGCAAGCCGTGCAGGATTTCTTCGCTGGCGTGCCTGAGTTCTGGGGCGGAATCTGGGAGCAGGTCAGCACCGGCGTTTCGGACTTCTGCACCGGCGTTGGCGAGAAGTGGGAGCAGTTGAAGCAAGGAGCTTCCGACACTTGGGAGAACCTGAAGCAGGGCGCTTCCGATGCGTGGTCGAACATCAAGAACACCGCGCTTGAGTTCGGCGGCGGTCTTGTTGAGGGCGTTTCTAACTGGTGGAACAACCTAACCGGCAATACCGATTCGGCATTCGGGCAAATCGCTTCCACGGTTCAGAACGACATGAACACGGCTCAGACCGTCGGAAGCTCGGCGGCTGGCGCTCTACAAGCCGCGATGAACGGCGACTGGGAGACGGCGAAGAGCCAAGCGGCAAACGCCTTCAACGCGATTAAAGACAACATCGGCTCGAAGCTTGACGCTGCCGAGAGCACGGCAGTTAGCATCGCAGACCGAATCGGCGACAAGCTGGGATTCCCCGGCCTTGGCTCGAAGGTGCAAGGCGTGTTCGACAGCATCAGGGGCTTCATCGAGAACCCGATTGAAAGCGCGTGGAACGCGATTTCCGGCATTCCGCAGAAGATCATGAACGCCTTCGGCGGAATCAAGATCAGCATTCCGAAGCCGAAGCTTCCGCACTTCAACGTGAGCTGGAACGAGTTCGGCCCGATTTCGCTGCCTAGCGTGAGCATCAGTTGGTACGCGCGCGGCGGCTACTTCGATGAGCCTTCAATCGTCGGCGTTGGCGAAGCAGGCGGCGAGTTCATCGCGCCAGAGAAGCAGTTGCAAGGCTTCATCGAGACTTCGGTAAACCGCGCCTTCTCGCGGTTCGCCGACACGCCGAGCCAGCCAGCTAGCGTAGCCGTGACGGTTTACGCCACGGTCGCTGACGGCGTGGACGCATACGAAACAGGCCAGCAAATCGGCGCTGGCATCGCAAGCAAGCTGAAGCAAAGGGGGGTGCCAGTTGCAACTAAGACGGACCAGGAACCAGCACGACCGAATCATCTTTAACGGCACCGACCTATCGAAGCTGGTTTACTGCAAGGTGCGCCGCCCCATCATGGCGACCGTCAACGCGACGTTCGAGAGCGTGCCGGGGCGGCATGGCGAAGTTTTCAAGAGCGCCTACCGTGGCGGCTACGACCTTCCCGTTGAGATTTGGCTTAGGACTGAAGACCGCCGCGAGGTCGCGGATATGCGACACAAGCTCGCGGCGGCTCTCTGGACTGACGAACCCGCGCCGCTCTACCTTCCCGATGACCCGACGCGCTACCTGCTCGCAATCGCGAGCGGCAGCACCGACCTTGACGAGATCACCGACGATTGCCCGACTACAACCGTGACTTTCCATATTGGCGACCCCGACTATTACGGCCAGCGCCGCCGCATGGAGGTTTCGGCGGGCAACGTCTACGTCAACGCTGGCGGCAACCGCCCCGCTCATCTGCAAGTGACGGCGAAGCCCGCCGCTGGCAGCACGTGGAGGATTACGAACGTCGATACCGGCGAGTTCGTGGCTGTCAATACGCCGCTCACGTCTTCAAGCACCATACGTCTTGACATGGCGACCGAGCACGCGACGGTCAACAACCAGACCGCGCCGGTAACGATTGATTCTGATTACTTCGAGATAAGCGGGCGGTGCCACCTGAACATCACCAGCGGCACGGCGGTACTAGAGTGGGTGGAACGATGGCTTTAATTAGACGCATAGGCTTCACCCGCTTCAGCCGTTGGGGCGACAATCTTGGGCGGCTCACGGTGAGCGCCGCGACGCATACAGACGCGCTGGACGGAACCGACGAGCTGAACATCACGTGCGCCGAAGACCTCGTGAAGGGCGACCGCGTAGTCTGGATTGACCTTCGGGGCGTTTGCCACGAACACATCGTTGACACCATCGACCGAGTGCACGACGATGACGGCGCGCCTGAAACGCAAGCCGTCTGCATCAACTCGGTGAACGAGACGTGGGATGACTGGCTGGACGATAAGCGGCCTTCCGGCAGCGTGTCGGTAGCCCTCGCGTCAATCCTCGCAGACACGCGCTGGGAGGTCGGCACGTGCGATCAGGGCGGCAGCGCTTCGCGCACCTTCTACCACGAGAGCGTGCGCGAGGGCTTGGCGGGAATCATCGAGACGTGGGGCGGCGAGCTTGAAACGCTCATCGTCCACGACGGCGCGAGGATCGTTAGCCGCCGCGTGGGCGTGCGCGCCAAGCGAGGCAACCAGAGCAGCGCCAAGCGGTTCACGTGGACTAAAGACCTCGTTTCCGTCAAGCGCTCCGTTGCGAGCGACAACCCGAAAACGCGCGTCTACGGATACGGCAAGGGTGTTGAGACGGAGAGCGGCGGCTACGGTCGCCGCCTTACCTTCGGCGATATCAACGACGGCAAAGACTACGTGGAGGATTCCGACGCTACAACCGTTTGGGGGCACCCTGACGGCGAGGGCGGCATTCTTCCCGCCGTCGCGTCATACATCAACGAGCAGTGCGAGGACGCGGCGCAGCTCTTGCAGGAAACGAAAGACTACCTAGAGCAGGTTAAGGAGCCGAAAGTAACCTATACAGCTTCGGTTATCGACCTATACGCCTTCGGTCGCTCGTGGGAGGGCGTGGGTGTTGGCGATGATGTTGCAATCATCGACAAGGGCTTTTCTGCCGAGGGCGTGCGCCTTCATGGCCGCGTGTCTCAGATTGAGCGCGACTTGCTCACCGGCGACGCGACCGTGACGTTCGGCATGCTTACGGACACGATGGCCGACATGTGGCAGAGCGTCAACGCCGCCCTGAAGAGCAACAGCCAGCAAAACGCGCTATACGACGCTGCGGCTGGCACGTCGGTATCGTGGCTCATTCAGCTTCAGCAAGCGCTCAACGCTCAGTTCAACGCGGTTGGCACCTACCATGTCGAGACGTTCGAGCTTGGCGAGATTTGGAGCAACGTACCGCTGAACCCCGAAACGGGTTTGCCGGTCAAGGCGACCGCCGACATGTGGGCTATCAACGTCAACGGGCGCGGCCAGCGGTTGGCCGCTGGCCTTACGTCAGACGGTCAATGGGATTGGCGAACGTTCTTCACGGGCGGCATGGTGACTGCCGATGTTATCAACGCTGGCACCATGAAGGCAGACCGCGTGCGCGCCGGTCTGCTCACCGACGAGAAGGGAAACAACTACTGGGATTTGACCAGCGGCGAGTTCTCGCTTTCTGCTGGCGCTAAGCTCGGCGACACGAGCGTTGAAGACCTTTTTAACGGAATTAACGAACTCGATAAGACGATGGACGGCATAGCCGAAGACGGCATCATAACCGAAGCCGAGCACGCCGCCGTATCTAAGATCATGCAGACCGTTGAGAAGGAAAGCGCCGACGTTGAAAGCGAGTACACCGCTCTTATCAACAGCGATGACCTGCAAGCTCAGTTCAAAGCGGTTCTTCAAGCGCAGTATGAAGCGGTTTACAGCGTCAATGGCACGCACGCTAGGCTTGAGCTGATGATTCAGAATGTGCTTGCAACGACAACAGCCGAAGAGCTGGCGGACGCAATGCAACTCTACGAAATCGCTTACAGCAACTATTCGGACACGCTGAAAACGTACTACTCCGCCGCGCGGCAAGCCCAAAGCATGATTGAGCAGAAACAAGCGCAAGACAAGGTGGACGATCTGGACGATTCCCTCACGCAACGTGAGGTTTTCAACCGGCTGACGAACAACGGCGCTACGCAGGGAATCTACCTAAGCGGCGGTCTGCTCTATATCAACGCTACCTACATCGAAACCGGCACGATCAGCGACCGTCTGGGGCGTAACACGTGGAACCTGAGCACTGGAAAGCTCACGACTAACTACATGACCGCGAACAACATAGATGCAAGCGGAACGTTCGAATGCGGTAGCGTTTCAAACCTGCTCAGGATTGCGAGCGGTGCGGTATACGGATTCGAGAACAGCGAGCAAATCGGAAAGATTGACTTCTCCGCACACTCCTACAACATTGACGATCCGTCAATCAAGTATCGCGGCATTCAGATTACGGCAGAAGGCACGGTGCGCATCAGTTCGCCGCAGATTTCGACTGCCGTATCAAGCAATCAGAGTACGACAGCGACCATCTGCACAACGAAAGATTCGAGTGTCACGTACATTAGCGAGATTAGAGATGACGGAGACGGAACAATTTCTTGGTCTTGGAAAACGCGATCCATCAACTTCAAGAACGGGTTATGCACATACTGCGGACTGGACTAGGGAGGTATTTCATGGCGACTATTTATTACGTTGCTCACGACCCGCTAAGCAACTCGGAAGCAGTCATTACTGAGTACGACAGCGAGCTTCTTAAGAAAGCCGCTGAGGGCGGAATTGTATTCATCGCCGTTGACGATGATGGAAGCCGTTCCATCGTTCCCGTTGACGACGTAAAGGAGCCTGAGAACCGCGAAGGCTCGTTCACCATCGTTCAGCCCATATACGTCGATGACAGGGTTAGAGCTGTCGTTGACGTATTCGACGCTCTGGCTGCGAGCGTGCCAGCCGTCGCCGCGAGCGCGGACGTGCAGCCCGTGTCTAGCAAGGCGCGATCTGCTATGAGCTTCGCCGAAGCGCTCGCCGCCCTCCGCGCGCTCGCTTACGGAACCGGCGAGGAAGGCGGCGAGTGATGAGCAACACACGGACGCTTGAACTCGATATCTCGAAGGAGGGAACGGGAACCTGCGTCAAGGTGGGTCAGGGCGACGATGGCGGAACCACCATCAAGGCGCTTATCTACGACAACGGAGCCGAGTTCTCGCTTTCCGGCGCGACGGTGTGGCTCGTGGTGCTTCTACCGAACAAGAGAAACTACTATCGCGGCCAGTGCACCGTGAGCGGAAACGCCGCAACCATCACGGTTGACGAATCGAAGCTTTGCAGCGTGTCCGGCTACACCGACGAAGCCTACTTCACGATCACGAAGAGCGGTGCAACCTACTCAACGGAGCGCTTCGCTATCGAAATCCTGCGAAGCGCTCTTGACGGCCAGCAGCCCGCGCAGAACTGGGACGATGCCGTTCAAGACCTCATCGACCGTGGAGAGACGGCGGTAAAGAACGCCAACAGCGCAGCGAGCGCGGCGAACACAGCCGCTGGTGAGGCAAACACGGCTGCGAGCACAGCGAACAGCGCCGCGACGGCCGCGAACAACGCGGCAGATGCCGCAAACACCGCCGCATCCGCCGCCAACACGGCGGAGCAGAACGCCGACGCTGCGACCACGGCTGCGAACAACGCGGCATCAGCCGCCAACACCGCCAAGCAGAACGCCGACGAGGCAACATCCAACGCCAACGCCGCCGCGAACGCGGCGAACACAGCCGCTTCAAGCGCCAACGCTGCCGCTGCTGCGGCAAATGGCGCGGCAGAGGATGCAACGGCGGCTGCTCAGAACGCGCTAAACATCGCAAACTCAATCGCGGCAATCGAACCGCCGTCAGACAGCGAGGTTCAAGAGCTGCGCGAAGAGAACGCGACGCTCGCGACGGCGCTTGTAGAGCTACAGGACGGCTACATAGTTCTTGGCGAAACGGCGTACATGCCAACGAACAGGCGAAGCGCGCTGTCTGGCGAAACGCTCACCGTCGCCCAGGCGACCATGAGCGGCGAGACGGCAACGCTCAACTAAGGAAGGAGAAAAGCAATGGCCGACTTGTCGAAGTTCTCTATCGGCGGAACCGCCTACAATCTGAAGGATTCTTCTGCGCGCAACACGGCGAACGCCGTAACGACTGCTGAGGAATACGACCGACAGCACAACACAAACTCTTACGCTGGGCGCTCGCTCGCTTCGGTCTTCGCAAACGAGATCGGGAGCAGCGACGTTTACACATGGCTTCGGAACCGCGTTCGAAGCGCCAACTTCGCCGGTCTTCGCATCGGCGATTACATCGACGTTCCCATCACGGCGGGCGCTAACGTGCCGTCGCAGACGGTGCGCTACCGCATCGGCGCTATCGACCACTATTACCAGTGCGGCGACACAGCGAAGGGGCACCATATCGTCATGGTGCCGCTCGCGCCCGTGAGCGTCACCGGCGACAAGGCATCAAACACCAGCTACCTTCAGTGGCGCGAGACGAACGACAACAACGGCACCGCCGAGGAAAAGCACCCTTACTTGGTTTCGAAGCTGCACGACTGGGAAATCAACGACTTCCTGCCAGCTCTGCCGACCGCGCTTCAGAACGCGATCATGGCGCAGCGCGTGCTTCTCGAAGAGCGCTATTCGTCTTCGGAGAAGCTTACGGAAGCGAGCGGTTGGAGCTGGGCGGACTTGGGCAAGATTTGGTCGCCTTCAGAGATGGAGGTTTACGGGTGCCCGGTCTGGGGCAGCAAGGGCTACTCTGTCGGCTTCGATAGCCAGTTCCCCATCTTCACCGACACCGCAAGCCGCATCGCGGGCGGTCGCGTCGATTGGTGGCTGCGCTCCGTCATGGGCGGGTCTTCGTCCAACGCGTGCTATGTCAGCAGCAACGGCACTGCCAGCAACAATGCCCCGACGCACGACTGGACACGCCCCCTGCCGTGCTTCCTCCTAGGCTGATAAAATCAGCCGTACTAGGTACTGGTCTGGCGCATGCCTTGCGCATGCGCCTTTGCTTCCCCGCGCGAAGCGCGGGAGAAGCAATTTTCAAAAATCACGGAGGGGGGGGGATGTTGAAAATTGAGCGGCGTATATGTGCGGAACCGCAACCTAAGCTCGTTCGAGTATTTCAACACTGCTGTTTCGATTCGAAACGACGTGACGCGTCTTGTGGCTTCGTCGGCGGTGCCGAAGTCTTATCGCTTCATCCTCGCCGTCCCCATGGCGGAGACGGCGCGAAGCTTGGTGTTCAATCTGGTTAAGGCTGATGCCTTCTACCCGAACACGGCTCGCAACGTCGAAGAGCGCAAGCATTACATGACGCTTGCGATAGCGGACTTGCAGCAGCTATACCAAGACCTGCAATGCCTTATGGCTATGAACCTGCCGGTGAAGGTCGCGCGGTTCGAAGCGATATCAGAGAGCATAGAGAGCGACATAAAGCTGATAAAGGGCGCTCGCGCGGGCGTGAAGCTCATCGGGAAGGGGTAAAATGGTCGCGCGTTGTCCCTTGGAAATCATCGCGTCAATTGGTGGCTGCGCTCCGTCATGGGCGGGTCTTCGTCCAACGCGTGCAATGTCAACAGCAACGGCAATGCCAACAACAATGCCCCGACGAACGACTGGATACGCCCCCTGCCGTGATTCCCAAGCCTTGCCAGACCGTGCGGCCATAAGCGCCGCGCGCCGTGCATTTGAGGAAGGAAGGGGCGACCGTCGGGCGCTAGCCCGTAAATATGCACCCCGCGACGGTTGCCGTTCGCTGCTTGCATGGCGCGGCTTCATCGAGTTTGACTTGTTCGAGCGCGGCAAGCTTCGTCACATATGCTCTGTCCACTTCTCGGAGCGCGTGATACAGAAGTCTTTGAGCCGTCACGCCCTCGCTCCCGCGATCTGGCCTACACTTACCGAGGGATGCGCCGCGAACGTCAAAGGGCGCGGCACAGACTACGCGATTCGTCGGATGAAGCGCCAGCTTGTCGAACACCACCGAAAGCACGGAACGGAAGGCTACATCTTGCAGGTCGATTTCGCGGACTACTTCGCAAACATCGACCACGACGCTTGCAAGCGCCTTATCGACCGCGCCATTGACGATGAGCGGGTTAAGCGCGTCATGGCAGACCAGATAGACGCTCACGGAGCGCGCGGCTTGGGTCTTGGCAGCGAGCCTAACCAGATTCTAGCGGTCGCCCTGCCGTCTCCGGTTGACCATCTGATGCTGTCCCTTCCGGGCATCTTGGCAAGCGGGCGCTACATGGACGATAGCTATTGCATCGCTCTTGACAAGCAGACGCTTTGGGACGCGCTTTCGCGCATCGAATCGCTCTGCGACGATCTGGGAATCATCATCAACCGCAAGAAGACGCGCGTTGTGAAGCTCACGCGCGGATTCACGTTCCTTAAGAAGAGGTTTTCGTATGGCGAGGGCGGAAAAGTTGTTGTTCGCCCGTGCCGTTCCTCCGTGACGCGACAGCGGCGCAAGCTGAAGAAGCAAGCCGCGCTGGTCGCCAAAGGGGTTATGACCGTCGAGCAGGTCAACCAATCCTACCAGTCGTGGCGCGGCAGCATGAAGCGCCTGAACGCGCACGAGACGGTAAAACGCATGGACGCGCTCTATAAGGAGCTTTTCGGCTAAAAGGAAACACGAAATCAGGCACCCAAGCCCTCGCACTAGCGGGGGCTTTTTTGTTACCGAGAGAAAGGGGAAATGATGGCACTTACCGAAGACGAAGAGGGCATGGTTCGCGCGATCATCGCAATCTTCAAGGCTCAAGCCCCGTCCCTATCGTCGGACGTTGCGGCCAAGTGCTCCGTGCTTTTCGCGGAGTGGGACGGGGACGGCCACGCCTACGCAGAGGGCGAGCGCGTGAGTTACGAGGGAGTTCTTTACGTATGCCTTCAGGCGCACACGTCGCAGCCCGATTGGTCGCCCACGGCAGCTCCGAGCCTTTGGGCGAAGGTCGTTGAGTATGCAAGTGGCGGTGATGACCCGTCGAGCATTCCCGAGTGGGTGCCGCCGAGCAACGAGAACCCTTACCCGAAGGGCGCTGTCGTGCGCCATAACGGCAAGGTCTGGGAATCCCTCGTTGCTAACAACGTCTGGGAGCCGGGGGCTGTCGGAACCGAAACCGTCTGGCGAGAGGTGACGGAGGGCTGACGTGGCGGAAAGCGTTTTAGACCATGCAGCGGCCTTCGGTGCCGAATGGTTCTTCGCGTTCCTCGTTGCTATCGGCTTCGGAATCCTCGCAAAGCAGTTGCTTAACGAGTACCAGCGCAACAACGAGCGCAAGGCGGAGCTTGAAGAGCGAAACGCAGCGCGACAGGCAGAGCTAGAGCTGAAGCGCGAAGAGCGCAAGCGCGACGAACTCAACGAGCGCGCGCAGCGCGACCGCGAGCGCTCGGAAATGGAAGGCCGTATCGCTGCGCAGATGGAGCGAAGCAACAACATTTCGGAAGGGCTGCAAGCCGCTATGGAATCTCTCAGGGCATCCACGGCAGCGCTGCACGACGAAATCAGGGAATCGCGCGAGCACTCGCACGACATGACAAACAAGGTCGATCACATCTACGACCGCGTAGACCTCATCTATGAAAAGGAGAGCTGAAATGATTAACTTCACCGCACGCATCAAGAACAAGACTTTTTGGCTGACGCTCATTCCCGCCGTCCTGCTGCTCGTGCAGGTGGTCGCCGCACCGTTCGGCTACCAGTGGGACTTCGGCGTTATGAACGAGCAGTTGGCCGCAATCATCAACGCGCTTTTCGCCGTGCTCGCAATTCTTGGCATCGTGACAGACCCGACCACGGCGGGCGTTGGCGATTCCAAGCAAGCGCTCACCTACACCGAGCCTAAGCGCGATGAGTAGGCTAAAGGCTATCGCCCTCGTGCTTTCCGGCGCGCTCGCGTCAATGCTCTTCTGTGGCTGGCTCATTGTCGGCCACATCGAGAGCGACGCGGGCGCGCTCGCTGAAGCGCGTGAACAGGGATACACTGCGGCTGAAGAAGACCGCCTTGCAATCGTTGTCGATAGGCCGATTGCCGAGGGAAACAGCATGCCGCTATGGCTTCAGACAGACCCGCAATGGGACTACATCCCCTATGCGGGCGGCACTATCGGCGACTGCGGATGCGGCCTTACGTGCGCCGCTATGGCTATCAAGTACATGACCCTGCAAGACATTACGCCGCTCACCCTCGCATCTTTCGTTGGCGACGCGTGCCTTACTGACGGCGTGAACGACCCCGGCAAGTTCTGCGCATGGATTGCCGAGCATTACTCGGAATACGGCATCGAAAGCACGCCGATTTCATACGACCTCGCGCCCGTCTTGCAGAACGTGTCTGACGGGTGGCTTGCCTTCGCGGGCATGAGCGGAACGCTCGGCGATAGAGACTACGGCGGGCATGTCGTGCTGATCTGGCGCGCGGACGATGACGGCTACTGGATACGCGACCCGGCGAGCGCCGGGAACTCTGCGCGCGCGTTCACGCTCGAAGAGCTAGAGCAGGTCGATTTCAGTTACTTCTACTGCATCAGAGGGGGCTTCTATGGCACTCAACGGCATTGATATTTCTAACTACCATCGAGGGCTTGACCTCGCGCAGGTGCCTTGCGATTTCGTTATCTGCAAGGCGACCGAGGGAACCACCATCGTTCACAACACCTGCGACCCGTGGATTCAGCAGGCTATCAAGCTCGGCAAGCTCTGGGGCTTCTATCACTTCATGAATGGAGAAGACCCCATCGCTCAGGCTAAGCACTTCGTCGCAAGCTGCCGTAACTACTTCGGCAACGGCATTCCCGTTCTCGATTATGAGATGTACGGGCGCATCGGCACCGACAAGGCAAAGCAGTTCCTCGATTACGTTTACGATCAGACCGGCGTTCGCTGCATCGTCTACATGAGCCGTAGCGTTTGCACCGAAGAGGATTGGTCGAAGATTGCGCCGAATCACGTGCTCTGGGTTGCGCAGTACGCCAACAACAACCGCACCGGCTACCAGTCTTCGCCGTGGCTTCCCGATGGCGGCTTCGGAGCTTGGGGGAGCTGCGCAATTCACCAGTACACTTCGAATGGCCGTCTCGATGGCTTCAACGCGCCGCTTGATCTCGATATCGCCTACATGACGCGCGAAGCGTGGGGCAAGTTCGCCAACCCGTCCGGCGCGGCGACCCCTGATGTTCCGCCCGCAGAGGTCGCCGAGCCTTCGCCGGAGGGCACGACGCTTGACCTCGCGGCTGCTGTCATGCGCGGCGAGTATGGCGTTGACGATGAGCGCCGCGAAAAGCTCGGCGACCGTTACCAAGAGGTGCAAGACCTCATCAACTACATTGACGGCGCTTCCGCTTCTCAGCTCGCAGACGATGTGGAGCGCGGAATGTTCGGCGTTGTTCCGACGCGCAGCGACGTTCTGGGCGACCGCTTCAGCGAGGTTCAGGCAATCGTCAACCAGAGGGCGGGCGTTGGCGCTGCGCGCGTCTACACCGTCAAGAGCGGCGACACGCTCAGCGAGATTGGCGCTTCGCTCGGTATCGACTGGCGCACCATAGCAAGCAAGAACGGCATTGGGGCACCTTATACGATCTACCCCGGCCAGAAGCTTTCTTATTAGTGTTCAAGCGGGGTACCCTGACAAGGGGTGCCCCGCTTTCTGGCGTTATACGGGCTTACATCAAGCCGCCCATCTGGTGTTTTGCAAAAACAAGAAATTGCTATTTTTGACACGTGCCAACGACAACAAACCAGTTTTTCGATACTCTAACGATGCAAGTATCAAGCTGGATAGCCGCGCGGTTGGCGGTACTGGTGGAGTTCGCCGTTTTTCTCATAAGCTCCACCATGCAAGAATTAGTCGAACTGTGCCCTTCGGGGCATGGTTCGGCTTTTTTCTTTTTCGGGCTGAAATCGTTTCCGTAGTGGTCGAACGCGAAGTAAACGTTAAGCGTCTTCCCGTCAATTTCCGCGAATCGAACAAATGAATTTAAGATCACTTCGGGCGTTAGGTTTTCCGCCGCATCATCGAGCCACAGCATGAGTTCGTCAGCGCCGATGTTAAACGCTTCTTCTCGCTCGGCTATGCGCAGCTCCGCTTCAAGCTCGCTTTTGCGCTGCTTCAGCTCTTCGGTTCGCTCTCTTCCGCCGGGTGGCGCTATCCCGTCTTCTATGGCTTGCCAGATTCGTTCAAAGGTGCGGTCAATCCGCTTCAGCTCTTTCTTTATCGCATAGCTTCTTGATTGTTCCTTCGGCTGCTCTTTCTGAAACTCAACCATCCCGCTTGCTATGCGTCGCCTAACGTCTTCGCGCGCAACGGCTTGCAAGGTCATGTCGCAAACAACGTCTTCTATGAGATCACGCCGCACGGTTCGGCGGCACTTGCGGCACTTGTAGTAGTGATACGTCGCGCCCGTGCACGATGTGCCGCTTGTGCCCGCCATTGGCGCGCCGCACTTCGAACAGTAGAGCTTGCCGGACAATGGAAACTCTAGGGTTGAGTTGACCCTGCGACGCGGCCTATGCCGGTCGCCAAGTATGTTGCTAATCATGTCTTGCTCGGCTTGCGTCCATATTGCGGGCATCCCGTCTTCGACTTCGTGCCCAGCGTATTTGTAGACACCTGCATTCTGAACGCGCTTCAATAGCTTTGTGACGGTATCCTGATTGAACTTTGCTCCGCGCTTGCTTCGCTCGGCGCTCACGGCGCGCACGATATCGGCGACAGAGCTACCGGCAAACAGCATGTTCTTCATCTTGCGAAGCACAGACGCTTCGCGCTCATTGATTACGTAGCGGCCTTCTACGATATCCCACCCGTACAGAGTGCGCCCGTTCGCCATGCACCGCTGCGCGTTCTTCTGGATTCCGTCTCTGATGCGCTCACTATCAAGCGCGCTTTCATACTCGGCGAGAACTTCGAGCATGCCGAGCTGCAACACGCCGCTTGACCCGCTGGAAATGTCCTCGCCAGCGTATAGGATTTCTACGCCAGCCTTGCGAAGCATGATGCGCGCAAGCGACATTTCATCACGGTTGCGCATGATTCGCGTAACTTTGTAGATCACCACATAATCAAATAGCCCGTGTCGGGCATCGCTCATCATCCGCTGGAACTCGGCACGGTCGATGTTTCGCCCCGTCTGTGCATAGTCGCAGTATTCATGCACGACCTGCAAGCCCTCACGCTCGCAGTACGCGCGCGAGTTCTCAACTTGTATCTCTATGCTTTCCGAACGCTGATTGTGCGAGCTAAAGCGCGCGTATATAGCGGCTCGGTTCTTCACCATGCTAAAATCACCCCTAGAGCAAGCGCGGTAAAGCGCTCTGCTTCTTGACCAGCCCCGCGCGCGTTCCGCCAAGTTCCCGTGCGGGGTTTTCTTTTTTCAAAACAGCCTACATATCAAATCGGCTTCGCTTTTTTCTCTGGCGTTCCTAAAAAGGTCTTCATTGTTACTTATGAGATGCCCGGTTTCATCCGTGACGCGATAGGCCGTCACTCCGAAATCAACGGTTTCAGTCTCTACGTATTCCTCGCCATTCAATTCATCAAGCATTTCGCAAATATCGGGCATGCACTTTCCCGATTCAACCCTATATTCTCCTTCCGAATAGACCTGCCAAAGAAGAACCTTGCTATGAAACTCTAGGTTCTTTATAGCGTCCCTAAAAGACCTGTTGTTCCGATCTTCCTTCGCCTTTCTTTCGGCATCGGCGATAGAAGCAAGATCACGTCTCTTCTCGGCTGCTTCTGTCTCAATTCTCGCGCGCTCTGTTTCGTAAGCCTTTTTCGCTTCGACTTCAGACCTCTTGTCAGCTCCGAAGCTGCCGTACAGGAAGCCAGCAATGAATGACACGGCGAAGATGAGAGCAGAAACCCACGGTGGGGCGGATGGTACCACTACGCTTATGCCAAACACGCCGACAGTGCCTATTACAAGCGTGAGGGCGCTAACAATGCCATACAGAGACTTGAGGGATTGCCAAAGAGCTTTCATCTATACCGCCGCCCGCTTTTCGGTGGCAGATACACCACGTTTGGCAGTCTTTTAGATTCACCCGCTGCTGCGCGGGCTGTCATGGCTATGTTCTGCCGCCATTGCGGCGTGCTTTCTCGGTAGCAACCTACTATTTCGCGCTCTTCAGACGTTAAGCGCTCGCCGCTGTCTTCTCTCGGGTGGTCTTCGTACCAGCCGAGAATGTCGTTTGGCGTGCAGCCTAGGGCAACGGCACAATTCCATACCTGTTCAGCGTTCATCATTGCCGCGCCAGATTCCCAAGAACGATAGGTGCATTTGTTTACACCAATCTTTTTCGCGAAATCATCCCTGTTTGAGTAGCCCGCCGCTTTGCGCAACCTCATTAGTTGGACGTTCACCGCTACCCTCCTTCGCTATTCGTACAAGTGCATAGTACAACGTAGTTAGCTAATTCACAACGAAATTATTTGTTTTCACTTGACATAGCTACTTTGCTTGTCTATTATTCCGTTACAGTTGCTAACGTGGTTAGCACTTATTGACGAAGGAGGTGAACAACCATGGGATTCAACAAGGAAGTCTTTGCTGCGAATCTTCGAGCTGCCCGCGCGGCGCTCGACATGTCGCAGGAAGAGCTTGCTAAGGCTGTCGGCGTGTCTAAAGACGCAATCGTGAAGTACGAGAGCGGAGAGGGTTATACGCCGGGCGCTGACAAGATCGTTGCTATCTGTCGCGTCGTGCGCAAAAGCCCTAACGAGCTTATGGGGTGGAAGGAGACGGCCTAATGTTCGCTCTCGGCATCGCTCTTATCGTCATTGCCCTGCTAAGCCCGATGGGCGTTCCGACGTTCATTGTCTGGCTCTTCGGGATCGGAGCGCTGGGCTTCTGGATGGGAAAGAGCATCGCGGAACCCGTCAGGAAAACGGAGGTTTCCAAGAATGAAAACCGACATTAGAACCGGTGGTTTTGGGGGTGGTTTTACGGATGCACGAACCTTGCGGCCTAGATGCCGCGCAACGTCAGTTCTACCGCGAGATTACGGCTCTCGTTATCGCGTGGTTGCTGCGAAGAAAGATGCCCGCCCGGTGTTGCAGCACCGAACGGGCGCGTCAAATGGGGCTTACCAATTGACAGAAGACAGTATAGCGCGCATGCCGCGCTGGAAGCGCTGGGGATTGTATGCGCTCGCGGCTCTCACCATGTCGGGAATCATCCCGGCGCTCGCATGCAACGCGATGATCTGGCTATGCGAAAGCGTGGGCTGGTGGCTTCTCGTTCCGCTCTACGTCGTGGTTGGGCGCGCTCTCTGGCGCGTGATGTGGTCATGAAGGCCGAAGTCTACCGCGACAATGCGGGCTTCTGGATGGCGCGCATAGAGGAAGACGCGAACACGCCCGAAAACCGGGGCATCGGCAGGGTCTACCGTCGCCAGATGCTACCCGTTGCACCATCGGCGAGCAAGGCGGAAGCAGAAGCGGCCTTGCGCCGCATCATGAGCCGCGAAGCGAGGTGCCCGCATGGACACCGATAACTACACGCGCCCGCTCGAAGCCGTCATGCGCGATGAGCGCCAGCGCGTCTACTCGATGCCGCTAAAGGTCGCCGATAGGCGCTACCTGTTCAAGGAGTGGTGCGAGAAGAACCCTAAGGCGCTGCGCGAAATCGAGCTTACGGCGCTCGCAATCGACGCTCGCGGGCTTCGCGTCTCAACTAAGTATCTCATCGAGAAGCAGCGCTACGAAGGCACCGTGAAGCTCGTTGGCGTTCCCTTCGTTGACGATCAGGGCAACGAACACACCTACGGAATCAACAACAGCGACAGTTCTTTGCTCGCTCGATGGCTGCTAGAGCGGCACCCGGAAATGCGCATCGAGCTTAGAACGTCCATGTTCGACAAGGAGAAGAAAGATGAAGCGTAAGGAAATCACCGGCACCATCGCCAAGGTCGGCGCATCGACGTTCGCGCTGAACGGGAGCATGACGCTCCTTAACCAGAAGACCGGCGAAGCGCTCGATATCGACATGCCCTCAACGCTCGCGATCATTCGCGGCACCCTCGCATGGGTTGACACGCTGCTTGAAGAGGACGCGAAGCCTGAGCCTAGCGCCGTTAAGAACATGCAAAAGCTGCTCACCTACGTTGGCAGCTCTATCGCCTACGACATTTCGAGCGATGAGACGGAATAGCGCGCAGGAAGCGTTGCCGCTCGATTTCGGCGAACCGCCGATGCCAGACCCCGAAGCATGCAAGTTCGAAACGCTGCGCTGGAAGGGCAAGACCTGCTGCACGTTTCGCGGGCGCGACATTTGGACGAACTGCCGGGAGATAGGGCGCTGCGTATGGAGCGGATGGCACCAACGCGGCAAGGCGTGCGAGTTCGGCGACGAGGAAGACGGTTAGGGGGTGACAACGTGCCTACAAGGGAGGAAACGACCGCCGCGCAAGAGCCTATGGCCTTCTTCTCGCACGATTCAAACGCTTCTCAGGACGTTAAGTGCCAAAGGCTCATACATCGCCGGGGATATGACGGATACGGGCGCTGGTGGCGGCTCTGCGAGTATCTTGCGGCGACCAAAGGGCACCGCATCGCATTCGAGACGGAGGAAGACGCGCTTATTCTCGCGGGCGTTCTCGGCTTCGGGCAATCCGGAGCGTTCGATGAGTTCATGGCGATTGAGGATTGTAAATCCTTCGTCTCTGAGCTGTTGGATATCGGGCTTCTCGAACGCGATTCTGACGGCTTCTTGACGAACTTTCGGATGCTCAAAAACGCGCTTTATTTCGGTCGCCAACGCGCAAACGGTCGCAAGGGCGGAAGACCGCGCAAGAACCCAAAGAACAATGATTCAGCAGGTCAGGAGGTGTAAAGACATGACTTGCAAACCCAATGCAAAACCGCTGGTTTTAGGTTGGCTAAACCCACTCGCAAATGGTCGCCTAACCCTAAAACAAAACAAAACAAGACAAGACAAGGTGGGTTTTGGTTCCTTGAACCAAAACCAAAACCCACCGTACTTGCTTGTTATTCAACCTTACAAGCAAGGTTCTTTCTCTTGCTTCTTCTCTTTGCGGTCTTGTTTTGTGCGGCTCATTCGAGCGCCAGCAAAACGGATTTCCACAGGTTTTCAACAGAGTTTTCAACAATGGCATGAAGGGTGGTGTTAGCGGTGCCAGTTATCAATCAAAACCGAATCGTGACAAAGACTTGTCCGGTTTGTGGCGTTTCCCGTCCGCTCGATTGGTTCGGGCAAGAGCAGAAGCTTGTTGACTACAAGAAGGACGGAACCGTTAGGAAGGTCGTTAGGTACCGCAAGTATCACGCATGCTGGAAATGTCGCGCTACAAAGGGGATCGACGCGCTTTCCGTTCCTCCGCTTTGTGAGGTGATGGAATGATTGCGCCAACGACACGCGACGGCGCGCGCGAGCTGTTCGCAAGCAATCTTTCCTATGAGCAGATCACGACGAACGACATTCGAGCGCTCGAAGGATTCCTTGCAATCGAGTACGCACAGCATGAGCGTAACGGCGAGCACATGGAAATGCACCCGTGCTATCGCAAGAAGTACCAGCCGCAAATCAACCTTGCCGATGGCGGTAAAGGAATAAAAAGCGCGTTTCTGCGCGTTAGCGGCTTCTACTTCTCAGGCCGTGAAGCTATCTCGTTCAACGAAGACGGATTCATAGGCATTGCGGGCTGGGCTGATGACACGAACGTTCAGCCATTTCTAAGGGCGTTTCACAAGTGGGTTTGCGAATGGATGATTGGAGTTGTTTACCGATGATTGAGACGAAGAACGCGAAAAGCCTTGGCGAGCTTTCGCGCGGTAACGCCGTCGAGCATCCCGACCATTACGCGGGTGACGGCAAGATCGAGTGCATGGACGCTATGCGCTCGATGATGAGCGGCGACCAGTACGCTTTGCCGCCAATCGCCGCCCACTGGTGGGCGGAAGCCTTCAAGTACATCTGGCGCTGGCGGCGCAAGGGCGGTGTTCAGGACTTGCAGAAGTGCAAGCAGTGCATCGACTACCTGATTCAGGAAGCAGGGGGCGCGGATTGAAACGCTACCAGATCGTTCTTTGCGCCGTTGCCACCGCTGCGACCTTAGCGGCGTTCTGGTGCGTCTGCTACTGGGCTTATCAATCGCTTCTGGCAATCGCCCTTTTTCTAGTGTTCATCGCGCTTATAGCGCTCACGTTTTAGGAGGTTTCCAATGCTGAATGAAGATAGAGAGATCGAGCAGGGCGCTTACGGATGCGCCGCAATCGTCCTTTTTGCCGTTCTGGCGCTCGTGGTGAGCATCGCGGTTGGCGTGTTCTTCGGCGCTGGCTTTGGGCTTATCGCCCTTGCGGTGTTCGTCGTGTTCTCGCTCATCTGCGTTATGCGCGCGTTCATGAAGGTTGGCAAGTAGCATGGGCGGCAAGTACGAGGTTCGCGGCGCGATGAGCGGACTTTGCCCGTTCTGGGACGGTCAATTTACCAACTCGCTTGCTCATGCCCTGCTGCTGCTCATCCGATTTTCTCTGAAGTACCGAATCGTTCAGTTCAACATCAGGAAAGAGCCGTTGGATTGCGCGGACTGCCACGACGATAACTGCCCTTCGCGGATTCGTGAAAACTGCGAGTGGTCATGATGGGCGTTAAGGTCAAGCGCGGCGCAGATGGCGTGTTCGAATGCCGTTTGTACCTAGGTCGCAGCGTGGACGGCAAGGCTATTCGGCCTTACAAGCGGTTTCCTAACGCGGCTACCGAAGAGGAAGCGCAAGCCCTCGCCGAGACGTGGGCGGCTTACGTGACGGCTGACGGAACGGTTAGAAGCGCCCGCTTGACCGATTTGCTCGAAGACTACGTGCAACTGCGCGAGCGCAACGGCGCAAGCCCGAACAGCATTAAGAGCTATCGGCTGTTCTGCCGCTACGTCGCACGTTACCTGAAGACCGCAAACGCACGCGATCTTGGCGTTATGGACTTCAACCGCTTTGAGCAACGCTTGCTCATGGCGAAGGACGAAGGCGGGCAAGGTCTTTGCCGCAATAGCGTTATCAACGTCCACAACTTCTTGCGCGGAGCTTATAACCACTTCGTAGACGCTGGTATTTGCGACGCTAACCCGCTGGTGTACGTCGCCAAACCGTCGCCGGAACGGCACGAAGCTTCAGCGCTCACCGAATGGGATTTCGAGGGCTTCAACGAGAAGCTAGAGGGTGCGCTTAGCAAGGAGATCAAGACGAAGGCCGATTACCGCGCCGCCGTCTACGCCTTCGCTTCGTGGCTGTCGCTCGTTACCGGCATGCGCGTTGGCGAGGTGTGCGCGGTGCAGCGCATCGACGTTAAGCGCGTCTTGTCTTACGTCCACGTCGGCGGCAACGTCATTGAGGGCAAGGGCAAGAAGCCCTATCGCCGAAACGTCACCAAAGGCCGCAAGTGCCGCAACGTCGCGCTTACGCAAGACGATATCGCGGTCATTGATGCCTTCACGAAGCTTCAGAGCGCCGTTCTGGGACGTTTGGGCGCAGATTGCCCACTGGTGACGCTAGACGGCTCATATATGCGCCCAACGACGATTTCACGGGCTTTCAGCCGCATACGCGACGCGTGCGGACTACCGCGAGAGATCACGTTTCACAGCTTGCGTCACACGCACGCTTCATGGCTCATCGCCAACGGCTGCGACCTGAAGACGCTATCTGAGCGCATGGGGCACGCGGACGAAGCAACGACGCTTCGAATCTACGGCCACCTGATGCCCGGACGCGACGCGGCGGCGGCTCAGCTCTTCAGCGAAGCGAAGCGCCGCGCGGCGGGTTAGGAGGTGTGCCAAAGGTGAACCAAAACGCCGTTTTCGGGTATCGCGGCGACCGAGGACGAAACGCGAGATAAACCGCCGCTTTCGGTACGGGTTAGAACCGCCCGTGCCAGATAAGAAGTAATTATCAGGCAATCGTGAGAAGGGAGGGTGCCAGTGGAGCCGCAAACGTTCGATTTCAAGCCTGACGCTCCGAAGCTAAGCAAGGAAATGCAAGAGACGTTGGCTAAGACCGAAGCCGCTCTGAAGCGGATGTGGGAGCGCGAGAAGCAGGAAGCGCAGACGGTCTACGAGATCACGATTCCGACGCAAACGCTAACCATCTTCTGCAAGGAGCACGCAGAGCACGTCTTGAGGACGTTGAAGGGCTTGAAGCTCACTGGCACCTACCGAATCACGAAGAAATGAGGTGCGATGAAAACCATTGAGCTTAACGACGATGACTGGGCGCGGCTTAAACGCAAGCTGATGAACGGAAGCGTTGACGATGCCCTGAAGGACTACACGCCGCCCGTCACCCTGACGCACGGAAACGAGTACATCATCTACGAGAAGGAAGGCTACGAAGATGATTCCGAATTAAAGGCCGCACCTGGCTACGGATTCGCCCGCACGCAGCAGACCATGAAACGGCTGCACATCGCCGAATCTAGGCGCATCAAGGGGCTTGGGGCAAACCAGCGCGCAGCGCTTGCCGAGCTGTTCGGGGGTGCGAAGTGAGCCTAAACAAGATCACGCTTTCGGGCAATCTCGGCGCAGATGCCGAGCTGCGTTACACGAAGGGCGGAAACCCCGTCGTTTCGTTCTCTCTGGCGGTAAACGAGCGCACCCCAAACGGCGACGGCACATGGGGCGAATACACCAACTGGCCTGATTGCGTCATGTTTGGCGAGCGCGCTGAAGCGCTCGCGCCGTGGCTTCGCAAGGGCACCAAGATTTCGCTTCTTGGACGCATACACACGCGCAGCTACCAGAAGGACGGGCAGAGCATCAAGCGCTGGGAAGTTCGCGTTGATGACGTGGAACTCATGCAGTACAAGCGCGATGCGCAATCGCCAGCGCAAGCGAACGCAGCCGCGCCCGGTCTTGCGATGGCTACCGGCGACCCGTCGCCCGTTGCGCCAGTGCAACCGGCGGCACCCGACCTTTACGACGATGACGTACCGTTTTAGGAGGAAGAAGGATGTTTGGAATCAAGAAGAAGGGCGCAGAGATCAAGCAGCCCGTTTATGTCGTTCTCGTGCCGGAGGTCGCGGCATACGCAAGCGCTTCTTCGTTCCCGGTCGATTCAACCGGCGCACTCGTGTTTCTGAACGACACCGTAGAGCATGAAGGAGCTGAGTATCAGGTTGTGGCTATGAGCCACCGAAACAAGGTTGTTATCCGCCCGAAGGGTCAGACATACGGCGGCAAATGGGTTAAGGCAGGAAGCGTGCGGGTCACGCGTCATGTTCTGGGGGTGCGCTAATGATTGGCAGGAAGCTTCGCGATAAGAAGGTCAATGAGGGAATCGAGATGCCGCGCTATGCGCATGAGGGCGATGCTGGGCTTGACCTTCGCATTACCGAGACTGTCACGCTCGAACCGATGCAGAAGTGCGTTGTCGGTTGCGGCCTTGCCGTCGAGATTCCGAGCGGTTGCGTGGGGCTGGTGTTCCCGCGCAGCGGCCTTGCGGCAAAGCAGGGCATCACGCTTTCGAATAGCGTTGGCGTTATCGACAGCGGCTATCGCGGCGAGGTGTGCGCGGCGCTCATCAATCAGAGCTATGAGACGGTGACGCTCGAAGCTGGAACGCGCGTCTGCCAGCTTGTCGTGATGCCTTACGTGCCTTGCGATCTCGTACCGGTCGATGAGCTTAGCGACACCGAGCGCGGCGCTGGCGGTTTCGGCAGCACGGGCGTTGAGTAGGTGGTTGGCATGTTGGCAATCATCGGCGGAAGGCAGACGGGCAAGACTACGTGCCTTATCGCAATGTCGAACGAGACTGGTTATCCGATACTGACCGCGACGCGCGGCATGGCCGAGCACATCGAGCTTATGGCGCGCAAGATGAGCGTTCAGATTCCGCCCGTCCTGTCGTTATCGGGCATGCCGCTAAAAGGCTCGCTCATGCATACCGAGCGCGTGCTTGTCGATGAGTTGGGGCTTGTTGCTGAGTATCTTATCGGCGCTGAGGTCGTGTCTGCTTCTATTGACGGCGTGGCGCTGGTCAAGGCTCAGCCGCCGAGCACAGACCTTGCAAAGCTTGGGTTATGGGAAGCCTTCAAGCTTTGGCGCGAAGAGCGCAAGCGCGCTCGATCTGGCGGTGACGGCATGTGAGAGCAAAGGAGTATTTCGAGGGCATCCGCGCCGAGGTGGTGAAGACCGACAAGGCGCGGGAAATGCTCGAACGCATGAAGGCGCGCGAGGGCGCGAAGGCTCAGAGCTACCAGACGGGCAGCAGCGGTGGAGACGTTAGCGACCCGATGGAATCCGTATCACAGCGCATCGACTTCGAGGGCAAGCTTAGGCAACGCATCGCCGATGCCGAGGGAACGCTAGACGAAGCGTGCGAAGTGCTCTACGGCTCGGACGGGCGCGGCGGCTTGGCTAAGCTGAAGGGCACGCACTACGCCGATGCTATCTGCATGTACTACTGCCAAGCTGAGACATGGGGCGAGATAGCGGAAATCATGCAGTGTTCGCAGAAGTGGTGCCGCAAGCTCTGCGAAGTTGGGTTTAAGTTCATTGACCGTGTAGGATGGGCGCACATCAAGAACGCCTGATAATTGGGTGTTCCCTTCAGTTCCCTACTTATGCTAAAGTTCGGTACGGTGGATTAGGTAGTAAGGCCACGGGCAATAGCGCTCGTGGCCTTTTTGTTTGGAGCGTTGGCAGAGTGGCTTATTGCGCACGGTTGCTAACCGTGTGGCGCGCCAGCGCCCGTAGGTTCGAATCCTACACGCTCCGCCACATCTCAGGGGGTGCGCCATGGCTAAGGACTTCTCGCGCGCCTTCTACTCATCCGCCGACTGGGAACGCGCCAGAGACGCGGCGCTTACGCGCGACGCTCACCTAT
>ERZ772872.740-NODE-740-length-32283-cov-3.791548_pt1 | contig 32283 bp, 29 predicted proteins | sample MGYA00512132_ERZ772872 | MGnify/ENA primary metagenome ERZ772872 (study PRJEB29015, sample SAMEA2737724) | human gut metagenome | biome: human gut; feature: human-associated habitat; material: faeces | place: China | collected 2012 ...
TGGTTCAACACACCGTTCAGTGTCAGTTTGTCGCTGTCTTTTTCTTTTGTCACGTTAAATATCATCGAATACGCACAGGGATACAGATTCATCTCGTGCAGATCCTGATGCACGTAGATGTTCGTCATGATTCTTCTGCTGTATGGATTGTTTTTCAGATCATACAGTACACGGTCGACCTGATCCATCATGCCCTCTTTATACTGGTGCTTCACTCCCAGCTGATACCCGTAGGCCTTTCCGATGGATCCGTCTTCATCTGCCCAGCTATCCCAGATATGGCTGTTCAGATCGTGAATATTATTCGATTTTTTCTGCCAGATCCACAGGATCTCATCAAAAGCACTTTTCAGTGCTGTTCTCCGAAGTGTCAGTGCCGGAAATTCTTTTGAAAGATCATAGCGGTTGACCACACCAAACCTCTTGATCGTGTAAGCGCTCTCCCCGGTATCTTCCCACACCGGACGTACTTTTTCTCCTCTTGTATCTGTACCATTATCAATAATGTCGCGGCACATATTTTTAAATACCTGATCGGCATAACTCATTTTTTGTCTCCTCCATGATAGTTCCTGTTCATACCTGTCAGTGGCATCCTTGCCGCCTGATAATCCTATGATATTTTAGCATGAAATGCATATAAAAAAAAGAGGAATACCTTTATTAATTTTCGTATTCCTCTTTCTGTCTGTGAAAACATATCTATTTTTTGTTTCAAAAATTCCTTACATTCTTGCTTGGAGGTACATATCATGCAAATCCATGACTTACTTTCTACCAGGCACGTTAGAAATCAGCAGCATCCCTGAAGTACATTTTCCAGTGCACTTGCACTGCTGGAATGTGCACGTTCCACACGGATATTATAACGTTCTGCCTCTTTCAATGCACAATGTACCATCTTATGTGCTACGGTCGACGTAAATAATATAATCAGATCTGGCTGTCCGATCTGTGTCTTCAAATTTCCGGACATTCTTGTAAATACCTTCGCCTTGCATTTGTGTTTTTTGCAGATCTGCTTGTATTGCTGTTCCATTCTCTCGTTGCCACCGATAATTACCACACTCATTTAAGCCACCTGTCCTTTCCGTTTAAATGCCGGCCAGTTTTGCTCCTGCTGCTTTACATGCATTTAATTCTGCACTTCCCGGTGTCTCGTTTGCAATCACACCTTCCTCTTCCACAAGCTCGGCTCCTGCCGCTTTCATGCGATCACACCAGCTTCTCATCCACTCACCGTCTCCCCAGCCATAAGATCCAAATAAGAGAATTTTCTTTCCGCTTACTTTTCCTTCCAGCTCTGCTACAAATGGCTCCATCTCAGACTCTTCTAACTCCTCAGCTCCCATAGCAGAGCAGCCAAGGGCAAACACATCTTCTTCTGCCAGCACATCTACACTTGCCTGATCTACAGAGATTACATTTGCCTGTGCTCCTGCACTTTCAATTCCTTCTCCAATTGCCTCTGCCATTGCCTGTGTGTTACCTGTTCCGCTCCAATATACTACTGAAATACTCATGATTTACTATCCTCCTGCTGTTCTATTTAATCAACTATCATTTAACACGCTGCCACATATGCAATATCTCGAATGCTCTTTCCAATCAGATATTCATTTACCGCACTGGTCTTTGCCTTATCATACGCCCAGAAAATCATTTTTGCTCTCCCTGGATTGTTATAGACTTTCCAATATCCGGAAAACAGACTGTCTTTTCCGTCTTTTTCAATGAAACATTTTACATCATCGATCGGATAATCTAAAAATGCTCCTATCTCATGCGGAAAACAGATTTCTCCATCTGAATACTGACAGACACGTTTCGAGAGACGTTCCAGCATCTTCTCCGGTTCCACGTCCTCATATCCGTAGGAACCTAAAAATTCCCTGACATCTGTCCGTTTCAAATATCTGGAAAACGACTCGCGCCGGTACAAAAATACAAGACATTTTCCATAATTTCTTGTCAGAATTTTAAATTTGATCCCTGTTCCTTCCAGGATTTCATAAAGCTCTCTACTGTTTTCTTCCGTAATATTCAAAATACAGGCAATCTTGATTCCTTTCAGAAACGGCGCACACTGCAGAATTAACTGAACCTGCAGACTTTTCATATTATCCATACCAGATAACATATAAGACACTACTTCTTTTGACATTGCATATCCTCATCCGTAATTGATTTTGATTATCATTTGCATGTTTATAATATCATAGCAGTTAGTTTAATGCAACCATTTTAAATGATTGTCTTTTATCAAAAAAGGCATCATGCATTTTCATACATGATACCTTTTATATTTCCTACGGCTCTGCAATATTATACAATACTTTGTTCAGCATTTTCTCCAAAGCCTCAATTTCTTTTTTATTCATTCCGATTGTCAGCATCTTATCCAGCTTCCGTCTCTGATTCTCCATGCGTCTCTGGATATCGTAAGCTTTCTCCGTCAGGTAAATGTTCTTGCAGCGCTTATCTGTATTACTTGGAACTGATAAAATATATCCCTTTTCGTCCAGCCGTTTCAGCAGACCGGTCACGGTAGGATTTCTGAGATTCAGTCCTTTTTCAATGTCCCTCTGTGTCACTTCTTCTTTCTCACAGTCAAACAGATAATCCAGTACTGCACACTGGGATGCGGTAATACCAAGCGTACGCAGCCGGTTATTAAATTCCTTCTCATACACATTATTTATCTGCTTGAACATAAATCCTATCGTTCTCTTCTTTTGCATACGCCTTATCCTTTCCTTAAATCCCAGATCCTGACATTCTTCTCTTTACTTATCAGCTCATCTTTTTTATCTCGCTTCTCGCAAGTACAATTGCAACTACTGCTGCCGTTCCGTCCGCGATCGGACCTGCGTACATTACACCATCAATTCCTATAAATAACGGGAATATAATAATGAGTGGCAAAAGAAATAATATCTGTCTCGTCAGAGACACAACTGCTCCCTTTGCAGCTTTTCCGATCGCAGTGAAAAACTGCGAGCAGACCGGGTGGATTCCATTTACAAACGTCATAAACATATAAATGCGGAAATATCTCTCTGCAAACCGGAAATATTCTTCGCTTCCATTTCCGAAAATACTGACGATCTGTCTTGGAAATACTTGAAAGCACACAAAACAGATACCGCCGACCGCAAGCGCTATCTGCATGGATCGCTTATATGTGTGTCTGACTCTCACATAATTGCCTGCTCCATAATTAAAACCCCAGATTGGCTGGCATCCCTGGGCAAGACCGATACAGATTGCCATAAACACCATATTGACTTTTGCAATTACACCGACACACGCCAGTGGAATATCTGATCCATATACAGAAAGAGAACCATAATATCTCAATGTATTATTTAACACGATCTGCACGATTGCCATAGCTATCTGATTGATGCATGAAGCCATACCAAGTGTGAGAATGCCTTTGATATACATTCCACGAGGCTTTAGCATCTCCACTGTCAGTCCCATCTTTTTAAAACGTACAAAATACACAATTACCAGACACCCAGACACGATCTGACCGATTACAGTTGCCCATGCAGCTCCTTTCATTCCCCAATGGAATCCAAAAATAAACAGTGGATCCAGAATCGTATTGATGATTGCCCCCGTAAGCATACAAGTCATAGAATAAGTCGGGCTTCTGTCTGCACGGATCAGATGATTCCCCCCTGTCGTCAGGATCAGAAAAGGAATGCCAAATGCTGTAATCCCTGTATAATCCTGTGCATAAGGCAGGACGTCTTTTGTAACACCGAATACATGAAGCAGCGGATCTAAGAACAATAATACGACAACCGCGATCGTCACACCGCAAAGCATCAGCATTGCAAGTCCTGTCCCTGCATACCTGCACGCACATTCCTGCTCTCCTGCCCCCGAGGACAGATTAAAATTTGAAGCACTTCCAATCCCAAGAAGCAATGCCGTTGCAGTACAAATAATCGTAATTGGAAATGCGATATTAGTCGCTGCATTTCCAAGAAGTCCTACACCTTGTCCAATAAATATCTGGTCTACAATATTATAAAGCGAGCTGACCAGCATACTGATGATTGCCGGGATGGAGAATTTTAATATCAACCGCTCGACCTTCTCTGTTGCAAGCGGATTGACCTTTACACTTTCTTCCAAACCTAAACCTCCAATATTTCTACTAATATTCACGAATGACACTGCTGACTTCGCGAATTGTCTCCATATCTTTGAGATGCTCCAGAGAATCCAGCATCTGGCTTTCTTTGACAGCCTCTGTTACAATAACAAGTTCAGCTACATCAGCGTTCTCGCACTGTTCCTTCTGCATGACTTTTGTAATGCTGACCTTATGAACACCAAATACCATGGCAATGGAAGCCAGAACTCCAGGTTTATTCTCCACCTGCATACGGAGGAAAAATTTATTTTTCACATTCTTAAAATTCTTGACTGGTGTTGTCCGATAACAGGTACAACTGATTCTTCCGGTACAGTGATACTGCGTGTCACGCACTACGTCGATCACATCTCCGACAACTGCACTGGCAGTCGGGAACTCTCCAGCACCACGTCCATAGAACATTACATCTCCAACTGCATCTCCATGCACAAATACGGCATTGAAAGAATCTCTGACAGATGCCAGTGGGTGATTCTGTGAAATCATCATCGGATAAACACCCACTTCAATTCCATCTTCTGTATTATGAGCCACACCAAGTAATTTGATAACATTGCCAAATTCTTTTGCATATGCTATGTCTCTTGAAGAAATCTTTGTAATTCCCTCTGTATATACATCCTTGAACACAACTCTGGAATGAAATGCAATGGAAGCCAGAATTGCTGCTTTACGTCCGGCATCTAATCCTTCAATATCTGCTGTCGGGTCCGCCTCTGCATATCCAAGCTCTGTCGCTTTTGCCAATGCTTCATCAAAATCCATATTGTCTTCAAACATCTTTGTCAGGATATAGTTTGTTGTACCATTCATGATTCCAATGACTTCATCAATCTCATTTGCCGCCAGGCATTGCTTTAACGGACGGATGATCGGGATTCCTCCGGCTACTGCAGCCTCAAACAGAAAATCCACACCATGCTCTTCTGCTGCATCCAGAAGTTCTTTTCCGTGCTCAGCAATCAGATCTTTATTAGCAGACACAACATTTTTCCCTGCATTTAAAGCATCCAGGATCATGGTTCTTGCCGGCTCAATTCCACCCATCACCTCAATTACGAGTTGGATCTCATCATTATCAATAATATCTCTCCAGTTATCGGTAAGAAGAGATGGATCCACACCTTCACGCTTTTTCTCCATATTGTGTACAAGAATCTTTACAATCTCAACATCTGCTCCTGCCTTTTTACAAAACTCCTCTTTTTGCTTTTCAATTAACTTATATACCCCACTTCCAACTGTTCCCAGTCCTAAAAGTCCGATTTTTATCTTGTGCGGCTTGCTCATTCCTGTTCTCCTCCTGCTTTATAACATTTTTTTCTTTTTAAAGTAAATACATTCCGCAATAATTACTACGATTGATATTATGATGACACAAATATATCCATATTGCCAGTGAAGTTCTTGCATATTATAAAAGTTCATTCCATACCACCCGGTAATCAATGTCAATGGCATAAATATTGTCGTCACTACTGTCAGAAAATTCATAACTCTATTTTGCTGCAAGGTAATCTGGGTCTGATAAATTTCACGGATCTGCTGAGTATACTCTTTCATCTCCGCGGCATACTGATGCAAACGCTCAGTTCTATGAACATAACGCTCCCAACCCATTTCTTCATCCTGGATTTCATTTCTGTTCATATAAAGCTGCATATGCTCACCCATATTGGTCATCTGATCATAAGAAACCATCAGTTCCGAAAAATGTTTCCGATACTTCATAATTCTTTCATCCAGATGTTTCTGGACATGTCCAATTACATTTTCTTCGATTTTCTCCAGTTGTTCTTCAATCTTCTGCATTCTGTACACATCATCATCAATCAGATAGTTTAAGATCATAAGCAAAACTTCATGAAGTCTGCAGTCTTTATAAACATCATTCTTCACATGTTCCATAAGAAGTTGAATCTGATTTGTTTCCTCCACAAAATAAAGAGTCTGCTTATACATGCAAAAGCCAAATACGAACATTTCATGATTTTTCAAATCTGGCACCCGCATAATTCCCTGTACACAATCATGAAACGAATCTACTTTACAGTACCTGACATGATTCATACTGTATAGAAGATTCTTCTTATGTGGAATATATTCCTTAATCTGTTCGTATTCTTTCAGATTCATAATCTGAACCTTCATAGTATCATCTATTTTTTTATCACTTATCCTCTTGTGATCTGCTTCTTGCATCCTATCCTGAATAAGCTGTCCTTTTTGCCAATCCAGAGTGTATGCTTCCATAGTCTGCCTCCACTTTTTATCAACATTGTTTCTTTCTGAGATTTGACTCTCATATCATATCATAATTTTTTATTTTACGCATGTTTTTCTATCTGTAATTATTGGAATTATAGGAGAATTTTAATGCATGAACCTCGCAGCAAGAATGCCTCGGCATTCTTGAATAGAAAATTAGGAACATCTATTTACAATTTGATATAAAGTTATGGATAAAAACTATGTCCCTAAATGAGCGTCTCTAATTGATGTCATAACAGAAATATGGTATATTTAACTTATCTGATGCCGTAGGCATCTTACATATGAAAAGAAGCAAAAAAGAATATGAGTCAGGAGTGGTAGAATATGTATCAGGATGATTACAAACGTTGGATGGAGGCTGATCTGGAGGATGCGGATCTGAAGCCGGAACTGGCGAGAATCGAAGAAAATGACGAGGAGATCAAGGAGCGTTTTGCAGTTGCGCTTAAGTTTGGAACTGCAGGACTTCGAGGTGTTCTTGGAGCAGGTACGAACCGGATGAATATCTATGTTGTACGTCAGGCTACACAAGGGCTGGCGAACTGGGTAAAGACGCAGGGTGGAACGCAGACAGTAGCAATCAGTTATGACAGCCGTATTAAAAGTGATGTATTTGCGAAGAATGCGGCAAGTGTGCTGGCAGCGAATGGAATCAAGGTTCGGATCTATGATGCATTGATGCCTGTACCGGCTCTTTCATTTGCAACACGTTATTATAATTGTAATGCAGGTGTTATGGTAACAGCATCTCATAATCCGGCTAAATATAATGGATATAAAGCATATGGTCCGGATGGATGTCAGATGACAGATGATGCGGCTGCAATTGTTTATGAAGAGATTCAGAAGACGGATGTTCTGACTGGTGCAAAATACATGCCATTTGCACAGGGGGTTGAAGAGGGACTGATCCGTTTTGTGGGTGATGATTGTAAGAGAGCCCTTTATGATGCAATCGAGGAGAGACAGGTTCGCCCGGGACTTTGCAAGACAGCAGGACTGAAGCTTGTATACAGTCCGCTCAATGGTTCAGGACTTGTTCCGGTCACACAGGTATTGAAAGACATTGGAATTACAGACATCACAATCGTTCCTGAGCAGGAGTATCCAAATGGATATTTCACAACATGTAGTTATCCGAACCCGGAGATTTTCGAGGCACTTGAGAAGGGACTGAACCTTGCAAAGGAGACTGGTGCAGACTTGATGCTTGCAACTGACCCGGATGCAGACCGTGTTGGTATTGCAATGAAGTGTCCGGATGGTTCTTACGAACTTGTCAGTGGAAATGAAGTCGGAGTTCTGCTTCTTGACTACATTTGTGCAGGACGTATAGAGAAAGGTACGATGCCAAAGAATCCGGTAGCAGTGAAATCTATCGTATCAACACCACTTGCAGATGCAGTTGCAGAGCATTATGGAGTAGAGCTTCGAAGTGTTCTGACAGGATTTAAATGGATTGGAGATCAGATCGCAGGTCTTGAGGCAGCAGGCGAAGTTGACCGTTTCATTTTCGGATTTGAGGAGAGCTATGGATATCTGGCTGGTCCATATGTACGTGATAAAGATGCTATTATCGGATCTATGTTGATTTGCGAGATGGCTGCTTATTATAGAAGCATCGGAAGTTCTCTGAAGCAGAGAATGGAAGAAATTTATTCCGAGTATGGACGTTATTTGAATAAGATCGACAGCTTTGAATTCCCGGGACTTAGTGGTATGGATCGTATGTCTGAGATTATGCAGGGATTAAGAGACAAGCCGCTTGAGGAGATTGCTGGATATAAAGTTGTGAAGGTTACGGATTATAAGAAACCAGAAGAGACAGGTCTTCCGGCTGCAAATGTACTTATTTATAAGCTGGAGAACAACGAGACAGTTATCGTTCGTCCTTCCGGAACGGAGCCGAAGATTAAGATTTATTACACAACGCTTGGTAAGGATCTTGCGGAGGCGCAGGCTGAAAAAGATACATTATCTGAGGCGTTAAAGCCAATTATGAAATAAAATATCCTTGATTATGACCGCACAGAAACTATTAGAAAATGCAATGGCTGTGCGGTTGAGATATAAAAGGAGGTATGTCATTATGTTACATGAAGTATCATTTGCGTCTTTTAACGGACGCGATCAGGTTCAGGGATGGATTTACGTCCCGGCTTGCAAGCCAAAAGGAATTGTTCAGGTAATCCACGGATTTGGTGAACATTCCAGACGATATTTGCACATGATTTCTGCATTTTTAGATGCAGGGTATATTGTGGCAGCAGACGACCATGTCGGACATGGAAAAACTGCGATGGTCAATGATGTATGGGGCGACTGGGGAGATAAAGGTCCGCACACAATGATGGAAGATGAGCATGCATTAAAAGCAATTGTGTGCGAAAAATATCCGGACTTGCCATATTTCTTATTTGGTCACAGCATGGGATCCTTTATAACAAGAGATTTCATTGCAAAATATGGAGATGAATTGACAGGAGCTACTATTTGCGGTACAACCGGAATCTTCCGCGGAGCGAAAGAAGTGGGAGAAAAGCTGAAAGAAGTACTGGAAGACGGACATGGCGAGGAATCTAATCCAGAATTTGCAGGGGAACTGATGGGCTGGATGTGCGAGCGGTGTGGCGAGATCAGTATCGGAAATGAATGGATCTGCGCAGATCCGTATGTACAGCGTGACCATGCAGAAGACCCATTTGATGCATTCACGAGACCTACAAGTAACCGTTCAATCTATGATTTCATACAAATGATGGAACAGATTGAAGGAACCGAATGGGCAGAAAAAGTTCCAATTGACCTGCCAATTTACAACATCGCAGGAGACCAGGATCCAGTCGGCGAATACGGAGTAGGAGTCTACCAGGTAAGTAACTGGCTGATACAGACCGGTCATACAGTTACAACAAAGCTGTATTCTGGATATCGTCATGAAATACATAATTATGCAGAGATAAAAAATGAAGTCGAAGCAGGAATTATCGCATTCATGGACGGAATATTAAGTTAAAAATGAGTGGAAAATTATATGGTGTCGGTGTCGGTCCGGGAGATCCTAAGTTAATGACGTACTTGGCAGTGGAGACGATTAAGAATTGCGAGGTAATCGCAGTGCCTGCAGATGGAAAAGAACATGCAATCAGTTATAAGATTGCATCTGGAATCGTGACAGATATGAATCAAAAAGAATGTCTTGCATTATCTTCACCAATGACGAAAGATCCGAATGTTTTGAATGAAAATTATCAAAATGTGTCGAAAGAAATCATGAAGAAATTAGATGAAGGAAAAGATGTGGCATATCTGACGTTGGGAGATCCTACAATCTACTCCACATACATTTATATTCAACGGATTATAAAAGAGTCAGGCTATGAAGCAGAGATTATTAATGGAATTCCTTCTTTTTGTGCAGTGGCGGCTAAACTTGGAGATAGTCTTGCAGATAGATCAGAACAACTTCATATCATTCCATCCAGTTATGATATAGAAGAAGCATTGGAACTTCCGGGAAATAAAATTCTTATGAAAGCAGCTTCTAAATTATCGGATGTGAAAAAGATTTTGAAAAATCATGAATTAGAAGCTCAGATGATTGAAAATTGTGGCATGGAAGAAGAAAGAATATATCAAAATATCGATGAGATGCCAGAAAAAGCGGCGTACTACACAACGTTGCTAGTAAAAAAATAAATGGCATTTTTAGAAAAAAACGTGTACTTGTAAGAAATGTGTTCTTTGCAAGTACACGTTTTGATATTATTCAGTCACTGTATTTTTCTCCACAGCATTTTCTTTCTCCGGGAACATTTTCCCAAAGATAAAACGGATACATGGTCCGCAGTAGAACATCTGCCAGAAAAATGCGACTGGGAAATTGAAAAATGTGGTCTGAAACCATGTGGAAATGATGTTTGAACCAGCATTTTTGAAAAGTACAGTTGCAATCAGACTCATGACTGGGCACATAATGCAGATGATCATAGCAGAAATAGCAAGTGTGATTACAATTGGTCTGTCATTTGGGGTGACAATGCGAAATGCAAGTGCATGTGCAAGCTTATCTACGACAAATAACTCCAGCACAAATGCGACCGGCCACATGATTTTCATTTCGCCAAAAGCCATAAGGAAGACTTCGTTACTCATTCCACCAATATTTAGGGAAATGTTGTAGCAAATCATTACATAGACCATAAGGAATGACATCATCAGTGTGAAAATAACATTTTGAAATAAATTTTTTGGCATAATTGGTTCTCCTTTTTCTTTGAAATATTTGGTAATTAGTTAAAAAAGAGTACAAAAAAGACACTTGTGTTGTTCGTTATCAAGCATACACTTGTGTCGTTTCCAATTATACCATAGTTCTATATAAAATTTTCGTACAGGTATGGAGTATAGCAAAAAAAATGAAGAATTGCAAGTGTTAAAAAATAAACGGGAGACGTAGCAAAACGTCGAAGTACTACGGCCCATCAGCGATTAACGGTGTCCCTTTTTTTATATTTGTGATATACTGGAGGCAAATATTGGCTGGAAGGACTAGATTATGAAACCTGTAGTAGTAAGAAATGTTGCAATCGGTGAGGGTATTCCGAAAATCTGTGTGCCGATTGTTGGTAAGACGATAGATGAGATTTTGAATCAGGCGAAGCATATCTGTGAGATAGGAGCAGATGTAGTAGAGTGGCGTGTGGACTGGTTCGAGAAAGTGAAAAATTACGAAAGTGTGGAAAATGCTGCGAAGCAGTTGAGAGATATTCTTGGAGAGACACCGATTCTTTTTACATTTCGCACCGCGAAGGAAGGTGGCGAGCGCACGATAGAACCAGATGAATATGTAGAGCTGAATGAAAAAATTGCGAAAAGCGGGTATGTGGATATTGTGGACGTAGAAGCATTTACTGGGGACACGTATGTGGAAAAAGTGATAAAAACAGCACATGAATGTGGAGTAAAGGTGATTGCGTCCAACCACGATTTTAGGAAGACGCCATCGAAGGAAGAACTGATTGCACGTATGCGAAAAATGCAGGAACTTGGAGCTGATATTCCAAAGATTGCGGTGATGCCGCAGAGTACGGAAGATCTTCTGACACTTTTGTCTGCCACGGAAGAAATGAGACGATGCTATGCAGACCGCCCGGTTATTACAATGTCTATGGCAGGAACCGGGGTACTGAGCCGTATGTGCGGGGAAGTCTTTGGTTCAGCACTTACATTTGGTGCGGCGGGGAAAGTATCTGCACCGGGACAGATTGATGTGGAAGAATTAAGAACGGTACTTGGAATCTTGCATAAGAGTCTGTAGAGATTTAAATATACTAAAAAATCCAGGAGAAAATTCTTCTGGATTTTTTGATACCAATTTTATTCAGGGGAACCGAGCAGAACTTTTACGCCGGATTCCTTTATTTTTTCTACATATACATCTTCTAATTCACTATCTGATACAAGACAGGTGATTTCTTTTATATCCAATATCTTTTCGATAAAAGGTTTTACTGAAAATTTAGTTGAATCAGCTAAAATATAGCATTCCTTAGCACATTTCACAAGTGCCTGTTCCGTTCTTGGATCAATGTCTAAAGAGGTGATTCCGATATCGGGATCGACAGAATCGCAACCGGAGTATGCTTTGTCTACTTTTACAGTGCTGAAGAATGATTCGGAAGTAGGGCCAAAGCAGGCACCATTGCGTTCTCGGATTTGTCCGCCACAGACATAGAGCTTAATATTTGTGTGGAATAAAAGTAAGTAAGCAACGGGAATGGAATCTGTGACAACGGTTAAATTTTTTCTGTCTGTGATTTTGGAAGCCAACAGTAAAGCGGTAGAACCACTGCTGATAGCAATAAAGTCGCCATCGTGGATAGTCTCGGCTGCAGCCGTTGCAATCTGCAGTTTTTTATCTAGATTAACGATTCCATCAAAAATGTCGGACTGATTATTAAGGTGCTGCGGATAATCTGCTTTTATTGCACCGCCATGTGTGCGCAGTAAGAGCCCTTTATCGTGCATGCTTTGAAATTGAAGCCGTATAGTTGAAGCTGAAAGCCCTGTAAGTTTTGCAGTTTCGGCAACAGTGATACGACCTTTTTTCTGTAGCAAATCTAAAATTATCTGTTCTCGTTCTTCGTAAAAAGAACTATGTGTTTTTTCTGCCATCTCAAAACCTCTATACAATGAAATATATTCGAAACTACATTTTGCTAATTATACCATTAAAAGTGTGTGAAAACAAGCATTGTTGATTCTTTTATAAGTAGAAAAATAATAAATGAGCAAAAACGATGAAGAATGACGGGATAAAATGTAAAAATACACAAAAAACGATGAAAACAATAGTACAAAATGACAAAAACGATTAAAAACAATGATTAATAATTGAAAACAATTAAAAACAATGATATTATATAACCAAAACCCGGGAAGTAATGAGAAATTAACAAGAAACAACAATAAAAGAAAGGAAGAGTGAGTATGGCAGAAAAAAACAGCAGATTTTCAGAAGAGTATCTTTCAGAAGCCGAGAGCCGTCTGGAAGAGATGGAAGATCCGAAATATGAATTTCCGACACCGTTCAGTAAAACAGACTGGATTCTGGCGATTGTAACAATTGTTATTAGTGGAGCGCTGCTGGTTGTAGGATATTGGATGTAATTGAATGATATACACATGTATGAGGAGGAACAATATGGCGAAGAATCAGAATAATTCAGATGAACAATATACAAAGGAAGCGACATTCGGCACGCTGCCTGTTCGTAAATCAGAACGTCAATATGGAATGCTTGATGCATTTCTTGTACTTAGCGGATACGGAGTTGCCACATGGTGTTATACACAAGGAACATTTCAGGCAGCATATTGTAATTTCAAACAATTGCTGACAACAACTTTTGCGGCTAATATTTTCATTCTTGCATTATATTTGCTGCCAGTACTATTTGCAACGAAATATGGTGTAGATATGTGGCAGTGGTTAAAATCCACATTCGGAACAAGAGGTGCAGGAGTTGTAGCATTAGTACTTACTGCAGTCAACTTTCCATGGTTTGGACAGTGTGCAGAAATATTTGCGAATACAATAGATAATTTGGTAAGAATGGCAGGATTTACCCCACCAGCAGTATTACATAAGCCGATGGGACTGCTTTGTATTATTCTTGGAACGATTGTTGCAATTGCGGGACCGCTTGTAATTAAATGGGCGAATCGAGTGATTGTTCCACTGCTTCTTTTAGTAGGAGTTGCAGTTTGTATTGTAGCATTTACATCAGTACCACTCAGTGATATTTTCGCATATGAGCCAGATTTATCATTCCTTGGAAATGATAGTAATGCAGCTTATGCGATTGCGTGTGAAGCGGGACTTGCATTTGGAATGTCCTGGTGTGCAAGTACAGCAGTTACACCACGTCTATGCAAGAAAGAAAGAGACGGATATTGGGCTACAGTAGGTGCATACGGAGTAGTTGCTCCATTTTTTGTAATGGCAGGTGGAGTGCTTGGTATTGCAACATTTGTAAAAACAGGAGTTATGGGAAATGACATTACAGAAATGCTTGTTACACTCAGTAGTCCAGGTATGGCACTTGCAACACTGGCATTAGTTATATTTGCAAATATTGCAACACAGGGAACAGGTTCTTATATGTGGTCAGTTGTTTTGAAATCAACATTCCCTAAAGTAAAATTCAACACGATTGCAATTGTACTTGGAGTGTATGCAGGAATTATGGTTATCTGGGGACAGCTTCTTGATTACATTGGAGCTATGATTACAATTGCAGCATTTTTCTATGGTCCGGTTATGGGAATTATGTTTGTAGATTACTTCTTTATCAGAAAGAGAAAAGTTTCACTCCGTGCCGTTTATGAGCTGGAAGGACACGACTGCTACGAATATACAAAGGGATTCAACATTGTGGCATTTGTTTGTGCGGTAGCCGGAATTATTGGCGATCTGCTTATTTTTGATCCGATTGCATATATTCCGAAAAATCCGGTTTTCAATTATGCAACGTGTACATTTTTCGGATTCTTATTTACAGCAGTACTGTTCTTTGTTGTGAATCAAATTCCGGCAATTAGAAAATACATGATTCAAGATCGTGATGATATAACTGTTTAAAATGATTACTTGGAAAAGAGGATATGATATTATGAAACCTGAACTTATAATTATGTTGACGAATAATGATATTACAGTATCAAATGCTATGGAAGTTTTTGAATCCTGCAAAGATCTTCCGGCACAACGTTGGGGGTTTAAAGATGTAGGATTAAGTAAAGAAGAAATGATTCAGCTGAATAAGGCAATGAAGGAAGCTGGAAAGACAACATATCTTGAAGTAGTTACCTATACGGAAGAAGGGTGTGTAGAAGGAGCAAAGTTGGCAGGTGAATGTGGATTTGACTTTTTAACAGGAACTGTTTATTATCCTAGTATAAATGCAGTGTTGAAGCAATACGGATTAAAATACTTCCCATTTCCGGGAAAAGTAGGAGGAAGTCCGGTGGCACTTACCGGTACGATTGAAGAGATTGTTGCTGATGCCGAAAGACTGATTGAAGCTGGCGCCGATGGAGTTGATCTTACTGCATATCGCTATACAGATGGGGATCCATTAGAGCTTGCGCGTGCAGTAGGTGAAAAAGTAGGAATGGACAAGCTGACGATTGCCGGAAGTGTTGGAAATGAAGCTCGTATGGATGAAATGAAGAAGCTGGGCTGCCACGCATATACGATGGGAAGCGCACTCTTTAATTCTAATTTTGTAAAAGATGGAACATTTAGAGAGAATCTGGAATATGTACTGAACTATTGTGAAAAATAGAAGGACTGGCAGATACTCAGAAAGGTTGAAGAAAATGAGATATATTCTTGGAATTGATATAGGAACAACTGCTATTAAAGCAACGGTGATTGGAGAAGACGGTGCTGTGTATGGAGAAGCAGCATGTGAATATGAATTGACAACATTGCCGACCGGAGAGGTTGAGGCTGATTTACAGCTTTACAAAGATGCTTTTGAACAAGCAATAAAAGAAGCTGTAAGTAGCTCAAAAGTCGATAAAAAAGATATAAAATGTGTTGGTTTTTCTTCAACCGCTGAAACTTGTGTGTTCCTAGATGAAAATAATGAACCTTTATGCAAGGTTATTGCATGGATGGATACGAGAGGAACAAAAGAAGCAGAATATTTATCACAACATTTTGACAAAAAAGATATTATAAGTAAAGTTGGATTTGATAATATTTATGCGATTCACCCGGTCAGCAAAATTCTGGCTGTGAAAAATAAGAATCCGGAAGTTTTTGAAAAAACAAGAATGTTTGCTCAGATTAAGGATTATTTTGTCTATGAACTTTCCGGCAAGTTCATTACTGAACATTCTGTAGCAAGTGATCATGGATTCTTTGACATAACAAACCGGTGCTATTGGAAAGAAATGCTGGAGTTTGTAGGAATGAATGAAAGATATCTTCCGGAAATGGTAGAACCGGGAATGGAGATTGGGAAAATTACAGCCGAAGCAGCACAAAAGTATGGGTTGGATGTGGATACAATGATTAACGTGGGAGCATTTGATCAAGCTTGTGGCGCAATAGGAGCAGGAAATATAAAATCTGGAATTGCCTCAGAAAGTACAGGTTCAGCCCTTGTTACGGTTGCAACTATTGATGAATTGAGTCCGGATTCTGAAGGAACAGTACCGACACTTTGTAGTGGAATACCAGGAAAATATATGTATCAGCCATACTGTACAGGTTCGATGATTATGAAGTGGTATCGCGATGCATTTTGTGAAGCAGAAAAAGCAGTTGAAAAGGAAACAGGCTTGAATGCATACACGCAAATGGATGAATTGGTTAAGAATACTGTTCCGGGTGCAGACGGACTGATTATGCTGCCATATTTTCAAGGGTCTGGAATTCCTGAGTTAAATGAAAAAGCCAGTGGTGTATACTATGGAATTAATGCAGGGCATACAAGAGGACATTTTATCAGAGCAATTATGGAAGGACTTGCAATTGCTTTAAAGAGAATGCTTGAATGCGAAGAAGAACTGGGAGCGACAATGACAGAAATTCGATCTCTTGGTGGAGGATCCAAATCAAAAGCCTGGTGTCAGATAAAGGCCGATATACTCGGAATGCCAGTGAAGGTTGTCAAGAATAGTGGAAGTACTCCATGTATGGGCTGTGCAATACTTGCAGGAGTTGCCAATGGAATCTGGCCATCTGTGGAGGAAGCAGCAGAGAATTTTGTTGCTATAAAAGAGACATATTATCCGAATCCGGAAAATAAAAAGGTCTATGAAGAAACATATAAAAAATATGTGGAAATAACAAAAGCGTTAAATCCTACATTTTATTAATTGTAAATAGTAATTATCTAAGGAATAATAAGGTTATACACGGAGCTACAGTTTGAAGATGGGTCGTATAACCTTATTTTTCTTTTAGAGGAGAGAAAGTGTATGCTGTGGCGTACGCTGCTGTATGATTAGATCAATCTGTCTTTTATATCAGCAAAATTAATCTTCAGTTTTCCATCATAAATCATAACAGGGATAATATCATCAAATGTATACATATGGGGATAATCTTCTCCTTCGAAGAAATAGCACAGTACAGTCTCACGTTTCGGATCTACGATCCAGTATTCCCGGACACCAGCGCTCTGATATTTAGAAACTTTTTTTATGTAATCGAGGCTGCGGCTGGAAGGAGATACGATCTCGATACAAAAGTCTGGCGCACCATAAACACCTTCTTCGACAAGCCGGTCGAGCTGGCAGATTACGGAAATATCCGGCTGGATCATTGTGCGGTTGTTACAGTCGAGCTGCACATCAAGCGGGGCAGGAAGGACTTTACATGTACCTTTATTATTGTGGAGATATAGCTTAAGCTCGAAAAGCAGTTCACTGATTAGTTCCTGGTGTATAGAGCGAGGTGCTTCCAGGAAGATCAGATGCCCGTCGATGAGTTCAGCACGTACATCTTCTGGGAGGGCATAGTAGTCGTCCAGAGTATATTCACCTTGCTTCTTATCAGAAGAAGCAGTATAGGATGTGGCTGCCTCTCGGATTCCGTTGATACCGGAATCCATGTTTCTAAAAAGGACATCATTCAGTGCTTTCAGAGTTGCAAAATAGCTTGACTGGGAGGCATGGAATAGACTATGATAGTGAAAAAGAAAAGGTGAGAGGACTGGGGAAATTATGAAAAAGAGTAATCCAAAGGCACTTATGCCAATTGGTGTATTTTTGGTTTTGTATCTGGGGCTTGGAATTGTTTTTGAATACGTGATGAAGATACCGATGGGATTTTACAACATTCCAATTGTACTTGCATTTATGGTGGCAATTTTAGTGGCCTGTTTTCAAAACAGGGAAGTCAGTTTTGATGATAAATTGTCCATCATGGCACAGGGACTGGCAGATAAGAATATTATTACAATGTTATTGATCTTCCTTGTGGCGGGGAGCTTTGTTGGAGTTGTGGGAAGAAGCAGTGCAGAGAGTGTGGCATATTTCATGCTTTCACTGATTCCGGCCAAGTTTTCCGTGGCGGTGTTATTTGTAGTTGCGTGTTTTGTATCAACAGCTATGGGAACTTCAGTCGGAACAATTACATTGATTGCCCCGATCGCGGCAGCAGTTTCTGATGCTTCAGGATTTGATCTGGCGCTCTGCATCGGTTCGGTCATGGGTGGTGCTATGTTTGGGGACAATCTTTCTTTTATATCAGACACGACGATTGCGGCGTGCAACGGACAAGGCTGTCCGATGAAGGATAAATTCCGGGAGAATTTCTGGATTGCATTTCCGGCAGCATTGGTAACGTTAGGTCTGATACTTGTATTGTCATTGCGCACGGATCTTGGCGGGGCAGTGAACCATGAGTATCATCTGATTCAGATGGTTCCATATATTTTAGTACTGATTGGCGGTATTATCGGAATCAATGTATTTCTCGTACTTTTGATCGGTATTTTCTCTGGAATTGTAATTATGCTTGCGACAGGACAGACAAGTTTTGTGGATTTGATTAGCAGCATGGGATCTGGAATTTCCGGAATGTTTGAGACTTGTATGGTAGCGGTACTGGTAGCAGCATTGTGTGCGTTGATTCGCGAGTATGGCGGTTTTGAGGCGCTGCTGTCTGTGATACGCAGGATATTTCGTGGACGAAAGGGCGGTCAGTTTGGCATGGGGCTTTTAGTAGCTGCAATGGATATCGCAACGGCGAATAACACGGTGGCTATTGTCATGGCAAATCCAATCGCAGTGGAGATGTCTGAAGAATATGGAATTACACACAGCAAAGCAGCATCACTGTTGGACACATTTTCCTGTATTTCACAGGGAGTCATTCCTTATGGTGCGCAGATGTTGGTGGCATTGTCCGCAATTCACGAGATGGGGCATGAACTTTCAGCATTTGATGTAATACCGAAGTTGTTCTATCCGGGATTATTGTTAGTCAGTTCGCTGATATTTATTTTTATAATTCCTCAGAAGAAAGATTCATAAGTGGATAGAAACTGATTTTGACGAATAACTTTTGGAAAAATTGACAATGACATTTATTTCTTATATAATGATAACCTATTGAAATGGTAAGAAAAGGGGACTGCAACAGATGTTAAATCAGTTTTCAAGAACACAGTTATTGCTAGGGAAAGAAGCAATGGATAAATTAAAGAATTCCAGAGTCGCAGTGTTTGGTATTGGCGGAGTCGGTGGATATGTGTGCGAGGCTCTTGTAAGAAGCGGAGTCGGTCATTTTGATTTGATTGATGATGATAAGGTGTGTCTGACGAATTTGAACCGTCAGATCATTGCTACGAGAAAGACTGTTGGACAGTATAAAACAGATGTGATGAAGGAGAGAATGTTGGACATCAATCCAGATATTGAAGTAAATGTTCACAAATGTTTCTTCCTTCCGGAGAATGCAGAGGAGTTTCCGTTTGCTCAGTATGATTACGTGGTTGATGCGGTAGATACGGTGACTGCCAAAATTGAACTTGTTATGAAAGCAAAAGAGATGAAAGTGCCGATTATCAGCAGTATGGGAGCTGGTAATAAACTTGATCCAAGTGCATTTCGTGTGGCAGACATTTACAAGACAAAGATGTGTCCACTTGCGAAGGTTATGCGCCGTGAGTTAAAACAGCGTGGCGTGAAGAAATTGAAAGTGGTATATTCCGAGGAGAAGCCAACGAGACCGCTGGAGGATATGGCTATCAGCTGCAGAAATCAATGCATCTGCCCTCCGGGTGCAAAACACAAATGCACAGAGAGGCGTGACATTCCAGGAAGTGTGGCATTTGTACCATCAGTCGTTGGATTAATCATTGCCGGAGAGGTCATTAAGGATCTGACTGTAGAGGAGCGCGCAATTTATTTTAACTAGACAAGACGATCGAAGATAACAAAAAAACTTGAACTGTGTGGTCATAAAACAGATATTTAGAAAGCGAGGTACTTTTTATGGAATTACAGACAGCATTTGAAACGAGACGGAGCATCAGGCATTATGATGCTGAGAAGAAAGTAACGAAAGAGCAGGTGGAGACTTTGATCAAGGCAGCAAGTCTTGCACCGTCATGGAAAAATACACAGACTTCCAGATATTATTGTGTATTATCCGAGGACAAGATTGCAGAATTCAGTCAAAAATGTCTGCCGGAATTCAATCAGAAAAATTCAGCAGGTGCAGGCGCGTTAATCGTTACAACATTTGTAAAAGGACTCGTTGGATTTGATAATGATGGAAATCCGGTAAATGAAGCTGGAGACGGCTGGGGGTACTATGATCTTGGACTGCAGAATGAGAATCTGCTTCTCAAGGCAACAGAGCTTGGGCTTGACACATTAGTCATGGGAATCCGGGACGGCGAAGCTATTCGTGAGATGCTTAATATTCCTGAGACAGAAAATGTAGTTGCAGTCATCGCGGTTGGTTACAAAGCAAAAGAAGCCAATATGCCAAAGAGAAAAGAAGTTGAGGAAATTGCAAAATTCTTCTAAAGAAAATATTAGATTCAACGGATATAACATATAAGAACAGAATACAAAAATTTGTATTGATAAATATAGTGAGAAGTCTTGAAGTCGCCGTAAATTATAAGAGATATGGCTGACTGTATCGAACGATAGTCAATTTTTTGCAATTTTACGAGCATAATTAAGAGGACATATGCACTGTCTGAACCGTTTTTTAGGTGAGTTTGCATATGTCCTCTTTAATTAATGGCGTAGCAAGAATGCAGAATTTTTAGAACAATCCTGTAATCTTTCCTTCTGCGTCGACATCAATTCTTTCAGCAGCCGGTACTTTTGGAAGTCCTGGCATGGTCATGATATCTCCGGTCAATGCTACGATGAATCCGGCTCCTGCGGAAATCTTTAAGTTTCTTACAGTAACGTCGAAATCTGTCGGTGCACCGAGTTTAGTGGCATCATCTGTTAAACTGTACTGAGTCTTTGCCATACAGATCGGAGCGTTTTCAAATCCAAGGTCAGAGAGCTGTTTTGCCTGTTTCTGGGCAGCAGGTGTCAGGACAGCTTTTCTTCCACCGTAAACTTTCTGTACGATCTGGTCTAATTTCTCCTGGATCGTTGTATTTTCCTCATAGCAGTAGTGGAAGTCATTTGGCTCATCACATAAGCGGATCACTTCTTCTGCCAGCTTAAGACCACCTTCGCCGCCTTTTGCCCATACCTCAGAGAGAGCAACGTTGACGCCAACTTCTTTACATTTTGCTTCTACAAGATCAAGCTCAGCCTTTGTGTCTGTTGGGAATGCATTGATTGCAACAACACAAGGAAGTCCGTATACATTTTTAATATTATTTACATGTTTCATCAGGTTCGGGATACCTTTTTCCAGAGCCTCTAAGTTCTCTTGGCTCAGATCCGCTTTTGCAATGCCGCCGTTGTATTTCAGAGCGCGTACTGTTGCTACGATAACAACTGCGTTTGGCTTCAAGCCAGCCATGCGGCACTTGATATCCAGGAATTTCTCAGCACCGAGGTCAGCACCAAATCCGGCTTCTGTGATGGCGTAATCAGCGAGGTTCAGAGCCATCTTTGTAGCTGTTACAGAGTTACAGCCGTGTGCGATATTTGCAAATGGTCCACCGTGAATAATCGCCGGAGTGTGCTCCAGTGTCTGAACAAGGTTCGGCTTCAAAGCATCTTTTAACAGTGCGCACATAGCTCCTTCTGCGTGAAGGTCGTGAGCGGTTACTGGTTTTTGCTCAGAAATCTTTCCATATGTATAACCAACAATGATGCGGCCAAGTCTTTCTTTCAAATCTGTAATGTCTTTAGACAGACACAGAACAGCCATGATTTCGGAAGCAACAGTGATGTCATATCCGTCCTCTCTTGGTACGCCATTGATTCTTCCACCAAGTCCGTCTGTTACAAAACGAAGCTGGCGGTCATTCATGTCAACACAGCGTTTCCATACAATTTTACGTGGGTCGATATTTAATTCATTTCCCTGGTAAATATGGTTGTCGATGAGGGCTGCTAATAAGTTGTTGGCAGCTCCAATTGCGTGAAAGTCACCGGTGAAGTGAAGGTTGATATCCTCCATTGGTACAACCTGCGCATATCCGCCACCGGCAGCACCGCCTTTGATTCCGAATACAGGTCCAAGAGAAGGCTCGCGAAGTGCGACCATAACCTTTTTATTCAGACGTTGCATTGCATCAGCAAGTCCGACAGTTGTGGTTGTCTTTCCTTCTCCGGCAGGTGTCGGGTTGATTGCTGTGACAAGAATTAATTTGCCATCTTTGTTTTGGGATTTCTTTAAGAAATTGTAGTCAATCTTTGCTTTGTATTTGCCATATTGCTCTAAGTATTCGTCCGGGATTCCGGCTTTCTCTGCAATGGCAGTGATTGGTTCCATTGTACACTCCTGTGCGATCTCGATATCAGTTTTCATCTTCATTTCCTCCCTGGTTTAATGCAAGCCTCACGTCGCTAGATAAGTACATGCCAGGCAGATGACCTTGCATGCGTAAACATATGCAGGGTCTATGGCTTATCCCCCTGGCATTAATAAAAAAGGACAACATCTATCGTTAGGATAAATGTTGCCCAGACGGTCGGCTTAATACGACTTCTGATTCCTCTGTGGTACTCCACAATTATCCGCCAGTCATCAGAATGCTTAGTAATATCTTATGGTATCCGGAACTAAAAGTCAATGAAAAAATGAACTTCATTGATATTTATAAGGTAAAATGTTACAATAGTTAGGCAATTTTAAAGTAAATTTTTGAGAAACCAACGACAGGAGGGCATGTGATGACATTACAGCAGTTAAGGTATGTGACGACCGTTGCGGAGACAGGCACTATGAGCGAAGCAGCCCGTCGTCTTTTTGTTTCTCAGCCAGGACTGACAAAAGCAATTAGAGAACTGGAACAAGAGATGGGAATTATCATTTTTGACAGGACGAATAAGGGAATCGAAGTGTCAAAGGATGGAGCGATATTTTTAGGATATGCAAGGCAGGTGCTGGAGCAGGCATCACTTTTGGAAGAGCGCTATAAGCTTCAGGCAGGAGGCAAGAAAGAATTTAGTGTCTCTACACAACATTATTCTTTCGCAGTCAATGCATTTGTTGACCTAATCAAAGAATTTGGCGGGGACAATTATGATTTTTCTCTTCGAGAGACACAGACATATGAGATCATCGATGATGTGGCGAAGATGAGAAGTGAGATTGGAATTTTGTATCTGAACGATTTTAACCGGACCGTATTAAAGAAGATCATCAAGGCAAATGATCTGGAATTTGAGACTTTATTTACGGCCAGACCACACATTTTCGTCAGTACTTCAAATCCGTTGGCAGGAAAAGAATCTGTAACGATGGAAGATTTAAAGGCATACCCATATCTGTCTTTTGAGCAGGGAGAACACAACTCTTTTTACTTTTCAGAGGAAATATTCAGTACTACAGAGCGTGCGAAGAATATCCGTGTACGTGACCGCGCGACACTTTTTAATTTACTGATTGGACTGAATGGATATACAGTGTGTAGTGGAGTCATTGATGAGGAACTGAACGGAGCTAATATTGTGGCAGTACCTTTAAAAGAAGAAGGAGATATGGAGATTGGAATTCTGACGCACCACAGAATTCGTGGGAGCCGGATGAGTGAATTTTATATTCAGGCTCTGCGAAAATATATCAGCTGGAAGAATGCCGAGGCATTCTTGATATAAAATTTATATACCGGCAAAACGGTGAAATTGACTTTTGACATGTGCATCTATATAATAGGAAACTGAAAATACAAAGGATGAGTAGAGGTGTTACACATGGTCGGTAAGAATTTTTCGGGAAAGCAGATGTCAGAGGCATTTATAAACAGTGCATTTCTGGCGTTATCAGGAGGTTTTCAGGACGCTTATACATATAATACGAGAAATGAAGTTTTTTCCAACGCGCAGACAGGAAACGTAGTATTGATGAGTCAGCATTTTATGACCGGAGACTGGAAAGCCGGAGTACGATATTTGCTGCCTCTTATAGCATTTGTTCTTGGAGTTTTCGTGGCAGATCAGATCCAGATGCGGTATAAATATGCCAGACGGCTTCACTGGAGGCAGGGGATTCTGCTTGCAGAGATCGTCATATTATTTGTCGTAGGATTTATTCCGCACAGTCTAAATATGACAGCGACGATTTTTGTGTCCTTTGCCTGTGCGATGCAGGTGCAGACATTCCGGAAGATGGGTGGTTATTCCTATGCAAGTACCATGTGCATCGGTAACTTAAGAAGTGGAACGGCAGCGTTTTCTCATTATCTTCAGGATAAAAAAACAGAGCAGTTAAAGCAGGCCGCTTATTATTTTGGAATTATCTTTTTATTTGCGATCGGAGCAGGACTTGGCGGCAACTTGACAGAACATTTTGGAATCCATATGATCTGGATTTCCTGTATTCTTCTGGGACTCAGCTTTTTATTAATGTTTGAGAATGAGTGATAAAAATGAATATAACAGAGTTAAGATATATCATTGAAATTGCACAGTGTGGTTCGGTGAGCGCAGCATCCAAGCGTTTGTATGTTGCACAGCCGAACATCAGTAAGGCAATCCGGAGTCTGGAAGAGGAATATCAGATCCAGCTTTTCGTGCGGACAGCGAGGGGAATGGTTCCTACCAGGGAAGGGCAGCAGTTTATTGCGCAGGCGAGACGGGTCATTCAGGAAATTGAAGGGTTGAACCGTAAATTCCCGGGAAATAAAAAAGGGACTGATGTAGAGATGAAAATTTCTATACCAAGAGCCAGCTATGCATCTTATGCATTTGGAAAGTATGTAGAGCAGGTGAGAGATGCAGAAGAGCTGAGACTGCATATCCGGGAGTGCAATTCTGTCCAAGCGCTGGACAATCTTACAAAGAAGCATTACAATCTTGCGCTGATCCGGATGGAAGACAAATATGAAGAATATTACTATTCCATTATTCATTTAAGAGGTCTGGAATATGAAAAAATCATGGATTTCCAGTATCGTCTTGTTGTTAATGAGAATGATCCGCTGGCAACGAAAAAACTGAATGGATATGAAGATCTGGAACCTTATATTGAGCTGATACACGGAGATTCCAGACTGCCGAACGGGGAGTATCTGGACATTAAGGAAACGCCGGAGAATCAGAATGCACACAGACGGATTCATGTATATGAGCGTGGCAATCAGTTTATGCTTCTGAAAGATATACCGGGAACTTATATGTGGGTGTCACCGATTCCGGAAGAACTTCTCCGAAGAAATGGACTGGCACAGCGTAAGATAGAATGGCAGCAGCGGCGGATGAAAGATGTTATGGTATATCCGGGCAGAAAGTTTCTGAGTGAAGATGAACGGGAGTTTATCCGGCAGCTGAAGAAAGAAGCAATAGAAGTCTCAAAATAGCGAGGCTTCTTTTTTTGACCTTTAAAGTTACTTGAAACTAATAAATATATGCAAAAGTATATATCACTCATGCTTTATTGATATTTTTATGGCAATAAAAATTGAGATAAAATAGAAGTAGAATAAATTTGATTCATGAGGAGGTTTTTTATGTTAGACGCATCTTATTACGAGAAGACAGATGAGATTATTGCCTGTCACACGCGTGAAGAGCGGTCGCTGATTCCGATTATCCAGGATATTCAGGAGGAATACCGCTATCTTCCACCGGAATTATTAAGTTATGTGGCCGGAAAAATTGGCATTTCAGAAGCAAAGGCTTTCAGCGTTGCAAGTTTTTATGAGAACTTCTCGTTTGAAGCAAAGGGCAAATATGTTATTAAAGTCTGTGATGGTACGGCCTGTCATGTGCGTAAATCAATTCCGATACTGGAAGGATTATATAAAGAGCTGGGGCTTAATAAAGATAAACACACAACAGATGATCAGTTATTTACAGTAGAGACCGTTTCCTGTCTTGGCGCATGCGGACTTGCACCGGCAGTCATGATCAATGACGAGGTGTATGGTAAGATGACACCGGAAAAAATGAGTGAATTAATCAAAAAACTGCGGGAGGAATAACAGATGAAACTGGAAAACAGAACACAACTTACACTCCTGCGTGAACAATGCCAGGAGAAGAGAAATAAAGAAACATGTAAGATACTGGTCTGTGGAGGGACCGGATGTCTTGCAGGTGGTTCTGACAAAATCTTTGACAGATTCAGTGAACTGACAGCGGGTATGGATCATGTTGAGGTCAGAATCGGAGCAGAGATTGCACATGGAGAACATGTCGGCGTTAAGAAAAGTGGATGTCATGGCTTTTGCGAGATGGGTCCGCTTGTCAGAATTGAACCTTATAATTATCTCTACTTAAAAGTAAAGCTGGAAGACTGTGAAGAAATCTTTGAAAAGACAGTCCTCCATGGAGAGCCAGTCACACGTCTGATGTACAAGCAGGATAATGAGGTCTATCAGACTCAGGAAGAAATTCCATTCTATGCAAAACAGACAAGACTTGTTCTGAAAAACTGCGGTCACATTGATGCAGAACATATTGAGGATGCACTGGCAGTAGGTGCATATGAAGCATTTGAAAAAGCTGTATTTGAGATGACGCCGGAGGCCGTAATCAAGACGATTACCCAGTCAAATCTGCGTGGACGTGGAGGCGCTGGTTTCCAGACTGGAAGAAAATGGTCCCAGGTTGCCGGACAGAAAGAAAAGATCCGTTATGTCGTCTGCAATGGTGATGAAGGAGATCCGGGAGCATTCATGGACAGAAGCATCATGGAAGGAGATCCGCACCGCATGATCGAAGGTATGATGATTGCAGCCTATGCGGTACAGGCACAGGAAGGATATATTTATGTCCGTGCGGAATATCCGCTGGCAGTCAGCAGACTTCGCATTGCAATCAGACAGGCAGAAGAGCTTGGAATTCTGGGAGACAATATTTTGGGAACAGGATTTAGCTTCCATTTACATATCAACCGTGGAGCAGGAGCTTTCGTATGTGGTGAGGGCTCAGCCCTGACAGCATCCATTGAAGGTAAGCGTGGAATGCCGCGTGTAAAACCGCCTAGAACCGTTGAAAAGGGATTGTTTGGAAAACCGACGGTTCTGAATAATGTTGAGACTTATGCGAATGTACCGATGATCGTGAAGCATGGAGCTGACTGGTATACAGGAATCGGAACACCGGAAAGTCCGGGAACGAAAGCATTTGCCCTGACGGGAAATGTAAATAATACTGGTCTGATCGAGGTGCCGATGGGTATTACGTTAAGAGAGATCATCTTTGATATTGGCGGCGGAATCCGTGATGGCAAGAAATTTAAAGCTGTTCAGATCGGAGGACCATCAGGAGGATGTCTGACAGAATCACAGCTGGACAGTAAGATGGACTTTGATTCACTGACGAAGATTGGTGCCATGATCGGTTCTGGCGGACTGGTTGTTATGGATGAGAATACCTGTATGGTTGAAGTTGCAAGGTTCTTTATGAACTTTACGCAGCGTGAAAGTTGTGGAAAATGTGTACCATGCCGTGAGGGAACGAAGCGTATGCTGGAGATTCTGGAGCGTATCGTTGCCGGAGAAGGAAGAGAAGGGGACATCGAAGAGCTGGAAGAGTTAGCTGATATGATTGAAAACACAGCTCTCTGCGGTCTTGGAAAGAGTGCGCCAAAACCGGTAATCAGCACGATCCAGGCATTCCGGGAAGAATATGAAGAGCATATCCGTGATAAGAAATGCCGTGCCGGTATCTGTGCAAATCTCCGGAATTATAAGATCAATCCGGAAAAATGTAAGGGATGCTCCAAGTGTGCAAGAAATTGTCCGGTTGGTGCCATTACAGGCAAGATTAAATCACCGTATGTGATCGACAGCGCAAAATGTATCAAATGTGGAGCATGTTTAGAGAATTGTTCCTTTGGTGCAGTCTATACAGAATAACCGAGGAGGAAAGAATATGGGATCAATGATGATTGATGGACGGCGTGTGGAATTCACGGATGAACCAAACGTTCTGGCCGTTATCCGCAAAGCCGGAATAGATATACCAACATTATGCTACCATTCTGAATTATCCATTTACGGTGCATGCCGTCTTTGTACTGTAGAAAATGAATGGGGAAAGACGTTTGCTTCCTGTTCAGAAAAACCGAAGGACGGAATGGTCATTTATACGAATACACCAAGACTGATAAAATACAGAAAGCAGATTATAGAATTGCTTTTAGCATCGCACTGCAGAGATTGTACAACCTGTATCAAGAGTGGGCAATGTCATCTCCAGGATCTTGCACACAGGCTGGGAGTGCACGATGTCCGATTTGAGAATACAAAAGAGCCACATCCGATTGATGACAGTTCACCAGCAATTGTACGTGATCCAAATAAATGTATTCTCTGTGGTGACTGTGTGCGTATGTGCGACAATGTACAGGGAGTAAATGCCATTGATTTTGCCTATCGTGGAACAGAAGCAATTGTATCTCCTGCATTTAATAAGCCAATTGCCCAGACAGACTGTGTAAACTGTGGACAGTGCCGTGTTGTCTGTCCGACCGGAGCAATCAGTATCAAGACGAATATTGATGTTGTCTGGGATGCGCTTGCTGATAAAGATACCATTGTAATTGCCCAGATTGCACCGGCTGTACGTGTGGCAGCAGGTGAGGAATTCGGAATTCCAAAGGGTGAGAATGTGATGGGAAAACTGGTCGGAGTTCTTCACAGACTTGGCTTTGATGAGGTCTATGACACAGCATATGGAGCTGATTTGACAGTTATGGAAGAGTCGAAAGAATTTATGGAGAGATTCAACGCAGGAGAAAATCTTCCGTTATTTACCTCATGCTGTCCGGCGTGGGTGAAATTCTGCGAGAACCGTTATCCAGAATTTGTTCCACATCTGTCTAGCTGCCGTTCACCACAGCAGATGTTTGGAGCAGTCGTAAGAGAATACTATAAGAATCCGGAAAATAATGCCGGTAAAAAATTAGTATCTGTATCAATTATGCCATGTACGGCAAAGAAAGAAGAAATTCTTCGTCCAGAATCGAAAACGAATGGCAGACAGGACATAGATTATGTTCTGACAACAACCGAATTGATTTCTATGATTAAGCGGGCAGGAATTATGTTTGACCAGGTTGAAATCGAATCTGCAGATGTACCATTTGGAATTGGTTCCGGAGCCGGAGTAATCTTTGGAGTGACGGGAGGAGTCACAGAAGCTGTTCTTCGTAAGATTACACAGGGACACAAGCGTGCAGATATGGAAGAATTGAAGTCTAGCGGAGTGCGCGGTGATGATGGAATCAAAGAGATTGTCTATGATTATAATGGCAAAGAGATCAAAGCTGCAATCGTAAGCGGCCTTGCAAATGCAGACCAGCTGCTGAAGAAGATTAAGAGCGGAGAGATTCATTATGATTTCGTAGAAGTTATGGCATGCAGACGCGGATGTGTCATGGGTGGCGGACAGCCACTGGATGCAGGTGCACATACGAGAGAAGCACGTATGCAGGGACTGTATAAGGCAGATGTCAATACCCAGATTAAGAAATCAGATGAAAATCCGATGGTACAGTCTTTGTATGAAGGACTTTTGAAAGGTAAAACACATGAACTTCTGCACAGAAATTTTACGGAAGCTGAGAAAGAAAAGAATAAATAAAAACAGACCTGCATATAGTTGGAGATGACTTTTTAACAAAGTTTTGAATATTTAAAATTATTTTGTAAAACTACATAAAATCTTAAGAAAAGGAGTGTATAGTGGAGTGTGAAAGAGAGGGTTATTATGGCTTATCACACAACACCGTACTTACTCCTTTTTTTGCCGGCAGCACTTCTTTTCTATCAGATCACTCCGGCAAAATGGAGAAGTTATACATTGCTCATATTTAGTTATTTGTTTTTCTGGAGCTTTAGTGAAAAATTAATTATTTATCTGATCGGGACAACATTTCTGACACACCATATCTGTATCTGGATGGATACGATGGACAAGCGCGACAAGAGAAAAAAGAGAGTATTTCAGTTAGGAATTCTTTTGCTTTTGGGAACGATTTTGTGTCTGAAGTATCGAAATTTTTTCTTTGGAAATGTTTCGAAGCTGGCAATGGTGCTTCATATAGACTGGAGCTATCAAGATCAACTGATCTTTTTGCCAATTGGAATTTCTTTTTATACACTATCTGCAATCGGATATATGGCAGATGTGTACTGGGGAAAGGTAAAGGCAGAGTACAGTCTGGTGAAGACCGCATTGTTTCTTGGATTCTTCCCGGTAATCGTAGAAGGTCCGATCTGCAGATGGGAAGATGTGGAAGATACGTTGTTTAAAAATGAATCTGTAAAAGCAGAGAATGTTTTTAAGGGCTGTTATCGGATCATCTGGGGATTGTTTAAAAAGATGATTATTGCGGACAGGCTTGCAGTGCTGGTCGACAAGGTGTATGTCGGATACGAGAGCTACAGTGGTGCCGTGATCGTGGCAGCGGCGATTTCTTATACGATACAGTTGTATATGGAATTTTCGGGCTGTATGGATATGGTCATCGGAAGTGCCGGACTTTTTGGAATTCGCCTGCCGGAGAATTTCAGCCAGCCGTTTTTTGCAAAGACATGTACAGATTTCTGGAAACGATGGCACATTACGCTTGGTGTCTGGTTCAAGAACTATATTTTTTATCCGGTATCCATTTCCAAGACGGCCAGAAAGTGGAATAAATTTACGAGAAAACATTTCAAAGGGGATTTTGGAAAATATATGGCGAGAATGGGAATTGCAGCAATGGCACTTTTCCCGGTATGGATCAGTAATGGTCTGTGGCATGGTCCGAAATGGAATTACATTTTTTACGGATTATATTACTTTGGCTTGATTTTTATGGGACTTGCATTGGAACCGGTAAGAGACAGAATTCTTGCAGTACTTCATATTGATCCGGAGTGTATGTTCTATAAAGCATTTCAGACAGTGAAGATGCTGATCATCATATTCACGGGTGAAATGTTTTTCCGAGGAGATGGCTTCCGTCAGGGATTTCATATGTTTAAAAGTATCTTTCAGGGATTCACGACAGAGACGTTTAAGGATGGCACTTTGCTTACATTAGGTTTGGATCAGAATGATTTCAGAATTATAATAATTGGCTGTATGATAGTATTTTTCGCAGATCTGATAAAGGAGTATTGGCCGAAAGAAACAAAAATGTGTCAAAAACAGTGGATCTGCACGGTTGAAAAAGCATTTGTTCCTGGAAAATGGGTCATTTGTTATGGTCTTGTTATGGCAATTCTGATCTTTGGGGCATATGGAGAAGGTTATCAGATGATTGATTTGATTTATGCAGGATTTTAGAGGATATAGGCATGAAGAAAAAGATAGGAATATTTATATTTATAGTGATATGCAGTACGGTGATGTTATCTGACTGGATAGAACGTATCTATATCGGCAGACTTGCAGGGCTGCCGGGAAGATATAACAGCTATGTCGGTATTCAGAAAGAACAAAAAGACTCTATAGATACGCTTGTACTTGGGGACAGTGAGAGCATGACGTCGATATCTCCGATGGAATTGTGGAAAAGTGCCGGAATTACAAGTTATATATGTGGACAATCTGGTCAGCGCATTTCGGAATCGGATTATATGTTAAAGCATGCCTTAGAGTATCAGTCACCACAGGTCGTACTATTGGAAACTAATATGTTGTTTCGCTATACGAATACACCGGATAGTCTGCGCAGTTCTATCAGCGATACAGCTATGTATTATTTTCCGGTGTTACAATATCATAATTTGTGGAAAAATATTGTGAATGACCAGATACCGGAAGGATGGCAGTCTTACAAAGGCTTTGCAATCCGGCCGGGAGTGGCACCGTACAGCAAAGGCAGTTACATGAAGAAGACAAAAAAGGAAAAAGAAATACCCCAAATAAATCTCTGGTATTTGGATAAAATCCGGAAACTGTGTGAGAAAAACAAAATTCAGCTTTTGCTTTACACATCGGCTTCTCCGGTGAATCACAATTACAAGAGATACAATGCAGTGCTAAAATATGCCGGGAAGTATGGAGTCCCTTATCTTGATTTTAATCAGAAACTTAAGGAACTGGGAATCGACTGGAAAAGTGACACCCTAGATAAAGGCGATCATTTGAACCTGTCAGGAGCACATAAAGTTACGGATTACATGACCATGTATTTGCAGGAGCATTATATGCTGCCGGATCACAGAGGCGATGAGAAATTTACGAGCTGGGATACGATGGCATCG
>ERZ772872.742-NODE-742-length-32178-cov-6.195499_pt1 | contig 32178 bp, 42 predicted proteins | sample MGYA00512132_ERZ772872 | MGnify/ENA primary metagenome ERZ772872 (study PRJEB29015, sample SAMEA2737724) | human gut metagenome | biome: human gut; feature: human-associated habitat; material: faeces | place: China | collected 2012 ...
ATACATACCGTAAAATCGAGCAATCGCCCGAAGATGCCACCGTTGCCACCGCGAAGAAAATCAGTGAGGTCGTTGGGATTCCGATTGACCAAATTTTTTTCGCCAATATATCTACTTAAAGTAGAACATACAGTAAGGAGGTACAAATTCACATGACCGACATCACCCTATCCAACAAGGAGGTGAAGAAGATGAAAGATAGCAAAAAGCCCGGCTGGAAAGAGTGGCTTTCCAACCGGACTACATCGGAACTACAGAGTCTTGCTCTTCGCATTCAACTCATTGCATTGGCTTTCCAGATTGGAGCGCTCATTTTGACAATTGTAAGGCTAATGCAATGATTGCAACGATGAGCGAACCGCCGCCAAAAACAGTTGCAGCGATTGAAACCCAAAACGACCGAATTGCCAGTTTTTTGTTTTTCTCGTTTTCTGCTGCTTGTTCCTTCTGGTTTTGCTCATACCGCTCCAAAAACTTGTGCAAATCCTCAGACGAACGAAGCTGTGCATTCTCTACGATGCGCTTCGAGCCTTGAGATGCCGCCACGGTTTTAGCCATATTGAGGTTTTCATCAAAGAGTGCCCGGCTGGCATCAAGGATTTTATCATTCATTTCCGTCATTATTCTCACCTCCCTTCTGCCTCTCTATTCTACCGCAGAAGGAAGCCACCCACAAGGAGGTACATATTCACCATGAACGACTTGACCACATTCACTAATCCCGAGTTCGGGCAGGTGCGCACCGTCGAGATCGACGGCACACCGTGGCTCGTCGGCAAGGACGTTGCCGTGGCGCTGGGGTACAAGGAACCCACCAAAGCTGTCCGCGACAAAGTAGACCCCGAGGACAGGGGGATGTCTAAAATGGACACCCCCTCCGGTGAGCAGGAAATGCTCATTATCAACGAAAGCGGCCTGTACAGCCTGATTTTGTCCAGCAAGATGCCCAAGGCCAAGGCCTTCAAGCGCTGGGTGACCAGCGAGGTGCTGCCCGCCATCCGCAAGACCGGTGCTTACGAGAGCTTTCAAGCCCAGCAGCACATTGAACAGTTGGAAGCCACCAACACCCGCCTGAATGCCGCCATTGCCGCCGTGAACGATGCAAAGAAGAACCTTGCCGTTGCCCGCGAGAACCACGACTTTTATGTAGAGCGACGCAACGAGACCAAGAACCTGATGGCAGACATCCGTGCCCTGCACGCCAAGAACTGCGACAAGGAGCGCCACGCGGCACAGGTCGAGCGGGACTGGCAGAACTATCTGGACGCCCAGATCAACCATCTGCAGGTCGTGGCTGTCGGCCTGCCCGGCTTTGACGAGATCATGGCAACGGCGCTGGACGCTGTCCTGCCGAAAAAGGGGGCTTGACCATGGAAAAGACCCCATTCCCCACCACACTGGACGAGCTGGAGACCTACCCCCAGCAGACCCTGACCGCCGAGCAGGTGGCGCAGTTCCTGGGCTGCAGCGTGCAGTCCATCCGCAGCCAGGCGCAGATCGACGCCGGAGCCCTGGGCTTCCCGGTGATCTTGTACGGCAGTACCATCCGCATCCCGCGGCTTGGCTTTATCTACTTCATGCGCTACGGCCGCACCAGCGTCCAGAAGCGCAGCTACAAGTAAGGAGGACATTATGACCACCACAATTATCCCCGCCCGTGAGCGGGCGCAGGCCCCCATCGGGTGCGCATACGTTGCACCGCTGTTCTGGAACAAATGGTTCCGCTGGGATGGAAGCCGGGCATCCGGCCACTACCAGCTGGGCGAACGCACTCAGGACGAGCACCACACCGGCCTGCAGGTTTTTGCAGATGGCGAGTGGCATCCGGTCAAGGCATTTGCCTCTGATTGGTGCGAGCCGTGGGAGACCTGTGAGATCAAGGACCTTCTGGGAGAGGAGATTGGAGCATGAAGCTTAAACCTGTAGTCCTGCAATGGGCCGCCGTCGCCTGCGGCGCGGTCGGCCTGCTGTACGCTCTCGGCATCGAGGGCGGCGCACAGGTCGGCCAGCCCATCACCGACAGCGAGTTCGTCACCGCAATGGTGCTGATTCTGGCAGCGATTGCGCTGGGCCGTCTGAGCTTCGCGCTTGAGGATGCCCAGGAGCGCCGGAGTCCTTACGGCAAAATCGACCGCACCCACGCCCGCAACCCGGAATACCCGGAAGACCAGGAGCGCGGAGCATGAGCGCGCGTGAATATTATCACCATGTCATGTGGTACACCGTCTGGGACGCCAAGACCGGTGAACTGGTGGCGGCGGGAACATCTGCCATGTGTGCCGCCAAACTAGGCTATAAAAATGCCGTGAGCTTTTCAGCTGCCGTCTGCCACTGGTTCAAGGATGGCAAGAAACACCTCAAGTACATCTACCAGCGGGAGTACATCCCCCGCAGCGAGGTTGACGGCCTGATTCCACCGGCACACCGTAAACGCAAAAAGGCCTGCCCGTGCGCCAACACGGACAAGCCCAAAGGGTGATGAGATTTCTCAGGTCACATCACCCCGAAGGATAACATACTTTGGAGGTTTTTACAAGCAAAATGCTTACCGAAAAACGAAAATCGCTGCTGGCGTACATCAAAAATGTGCCCGAATGGCAGTCGGCCCTCATCTATGACCAGCTGGCCGAACTGAACCGCACAGCCTCTGCACTCAGCGGCGCAGCGGAACGCATCGAGCACGGCTTTGCCAGCGGTGTTCTTCGCCCCGACCGATACCTTTTTAAGGACCCGGGCATTCAGAGAGATTTCAGGAGCGACACGCTCGATCGGGCCGTTAGCTCTCTCGGCACGGCGCTGGCCGCGCTGGAAATTCTTACCGTCTTATCAGACGCATACCAGGGCGACCGCCAGCACGCAGTGGAGTATACCCACGACATGCACTACAACGAGCTGGAAAAGCTCTGCATCAAACATGGCTATCAGGAGGACAACACATGAAAGGAATCCTTATTGAGCCGGGCAAGGCCCCGGTCGTCACCACCCTGCCGGACACGCTGCAGGGCGCTGAAGGATGGCTGGGCGGCCCTGCCGACCAGAAATATTTCTCCCGCACACCTGCCGTCCTGCTGCACAGCGCTGCAGGCCGCGAGCCGAACCGCATCTGGCGCGGCGAGGTGCTTTGCGGCACCATCCTGTGCTACGGCTGGCGAAACAACCGCTTCCGCGACTTGAACAAAGCCCTTCAGGTTGAGATGCTCGACCGCCTGAAGGACACGGAGGTGAGGGTATGATCATCAGCCAGAACAGCAACGATGTTTACTACGCCTATACCCGTGGGCGCTTCTGGCGCTGGGACGAATCTGTACACGTCTGGAGAGAAAGCCATCTGCTGGCCCAGAAGTTTGGCAAAGCCAAGACCGTTGAAAAGCGGCTGACCCCGGAAGCGTTTCTGACCAGCGACGAGTTCATTCCGATGGACGACTACGAGCTCCCCGAGCGGATGCTCGCCGCCCTCAGGGATGCCAAGCCCTGCAAGAACGCACCCATCGAGCCGGTAAAGGAGGACCCCACATGCAAAACTGCCCCGAATGCGGATGCTGCTGCGATTACGGCAGAGCGTGCTGCGCCGAATGCCACGGCGGAAATGCAGACCACCTCGGAGAGCGCGGCGGATGCAAGCGAATCAGTCCCCGCTGCGTCTCCGCAGAGCTGCGAATCGGGCCCTGCCGCATCGGCGGAAGCTTCTTCTGCGTCTCTGCTATCGACAGCCCCGCAGGACAAGCCCCTGACCTTCATCCAGCAGGACAAATGCCCGGAGTTTGATTATTCCGACCTGCCGGAGCAGACCGTGGCGACCCTGCATCTTGCAGAAAGCGGGTATCTTCACGGCAAAAAATTGGCCGAAAAGGGCCTTGTTTACATGGGCGATAACATTGCGCTGGCCCACGATGAGCTGTGCAGCACCGTTGTCGCACAATGCGACAACGGTAGATTTGCCAAAAAAGAGGATACTTTCCGTGCCTGGTGCCTGCACATCGGCATTACTAAAGACAGCGCTTACAGACTGCTGCAGGTCTCCGCTCTGCTGGCTGACAGCAGCCCCCGGCAGCGGGCCGTGCTGGAATCCCTGCCTCCGACCCTGCTGTATGCCGTGGCAAAGCCCAGCGCCCCGCCGGAACTGGTGGAGAAGGTCAAGAACGGCGAGGTCTCCAGCAATAAAGCCTATCAGGACTTGCTCAAGGAGAACCAGCAGCTGCGCACCGACCGGGTGAATGCCATGAATCAGGCCGAGCGGGAGAAGGCCCGTGCGGAAAAGGCAGAAGCCGAACGGGACAAGGCTCGGGCCGACCAGATCAGCACCGCCAAGGACTGCAACCGGCTAGGCCTGAAAGCCTCGCAGGAGAAGGACCGTGCAGACAAGGCCGAGGCCCGAGAGGAAGAAGCCTGGAAGCTGCAGAGCAAGGCCGAAACCCGGGCGCAGGAGGCCGAGAAGCAGCTGGAGGGTTCCCGGCAGGTGGCCGAAGCGGCCAAGCTGCGGGCCGACAAGCTCAAGGCCGAAAACGATGCTCTGAAAAAACAGCCCATCACCGCCGTGGTGGATGAGGACGAGGTAGACCGCCGCGCAGGCGAAAAGGCCTACGAGATCGCGGCCGGCATGACCGCCGACTACAAAGCCCAGCAGGAACAGGATGCCCGGAACGCCTACGACAGCATCCTCATGGCGGGGCGCTCCATTACGAACACCTGGCAGAGCATCCGCACACAGTTCCAGAAACTGCCGGCCGAGCAGCGGGAACCGGCTGCCAATCAGCTCATCCACACACTCGGACAAATTCAAGGGGAGGTATCCACATGTCTGTAAAAATCACGGCTCTGGAAGCCGAAAACGTCAAGCGCATCAAGGCCGTTGCGCTCACCCCGTCGCCCACCGGGCTCACCATCGTGGGCGGCAACAACAATCAGGGCAAGACCAGTGTACTGGACGCACTGGCATGGGCTCTGGGCGGCGATCGTTTCCGCCCGAACGCTGCCCAGCGGGACGGTGCGGTAGCCCCGGCGCATCTGAAAGTGAAGCTCTCCAACGGCGTTGTGGTGGAGCGCAAGGGCAAGAACGCCAGCCTGACCGTCACCGACCCCACCGGGCGGCGCAGCGGCCAGCAGCTGCTCAACGCCTTTGTGGAGCCGCTGGCGCTGGACCTGCCCCGCTTCATGGAAGCGTCGGACAAAGAAAAGGCCGACATCCTGCTGCAGATCATTGGCATCGGCACCGAGCTGCACACCCGGGATATGGAGATCAAGGCCCTGTACGACAAGCGCACCTTCACCGGCCAGCTGGCCGCGCAGAAAAAGCACTTTGCCGAGGAGCTCATCTCCTACCCGGAAGCTCCGGATGAGCCTGTGAGCGCGTCCGACCTCATCCGCCAGCAGCAGGATATTCTGGCCCGCAACGGCGAAAACCAGCGCCTGCGGGCACAGTATGCAGAGCTTGAGCGTCAGGAACAGCAGTGCGTGGATGAGCTGAAACGCACCCGCGAACGCATTGCTGAGTTGGAACAGCTGTATCAGGAGCTTGACGCCAAGCACACCAAGCTGTTCAACCAGCGGGAAACGGCAAGAAAGACCGTTGCCCAGCTTCAGGACGAATCCACCGCCGAGCTGGAAGCATCCATTCGGGACATCGAGGAGACCAACCGCAAGGTCCGCGCCAACCTTGAAAAATCCCGCGCCGAAGACGAAGCTGTTCAGTATGACAGCGAGTACAAGCGCCTGACCGAGCAGATCGCCCAGAAGCGCGCTGACCGTATGGCCCTGCTGAACGGCGCAGACCTGCCGCTGCGGGGCCTGAGCGTCGAGGACGGTGCCCTTACTTATAAAGGAAAGCACTGGCGGGATATGTCCGGCAGCGACCAGCTGCGGGTGGCTGCGGCCATCGTGCGCCGCCTGAACCCGGACTGCGGCTTCGTGCTGCTGGACAAGCTGGAACAAATGGACATGACCACCCTGCAGGAGTTCTCTGTCTGGCTGGAAGCTGAGGGCCTGCAAGCCATCGCCACCCGGGTCTCCACCGGCAGCGAGTGCCAGATCATCATTGAGGACGGCATGGTGAAGGATACCGACATCACCCCGCCGCCCGTCACCGAAAAGCCCCAGCCAAAAAGCTGGACGAAAGGAGCGTTTTAAATGAGCAAGTATGCAGTTACTGCCGGTGTGCAGTCCGCCCCGGTCAAGACCGTGCTGTACGGCCCGGAGGGCATCGGCAAATCCACCTTTGCCTCCCATTTCCCGGACCCCGTGTTCATCGACACCGAGGGCGGCACCAAGCGGCTGAACGTCAAGCGCCTACCCCAGCCCACCAGCTGGGCCATGCTGCTGGACGAGGTAGCCGAGGTGCGCAAGGGAAATATCCCCTGCGGCACGCTGGTCATCGACACCGCCGACTGGGCTGAACGGCTGTGCATTCAGGCCGTGTGCGCCAAAGCGAAAGTCAACGGCATTGAGGATTTTGGCTACGGCAAGGGTTACACCTACGTCAAGGAGGAATTCAGCAAGCTGCTGGACGCGCTGGAAGAAGTGCTGAATGCCGGGCACAACGTGGTGGTGCTGGCTCATGCCGCCATCACCAAGTTTGAGCAGCCCGACGCCGTGGGCAACTACGACCGCTGGACCATGAAGACCTCTAAGCAGGTAGCCCCGCTGCTGCGGGAATGGTGCGACATGCTGCTGTTCGCAAACTACAAGACCGTGGTGGAAAAGGCGAGCAGCAGCCCCAACGCCAAGAACAAGGCCAGCGGCGGCAAGCGGGTGCTGTACACCACCCACCATGCCTGCTGGGACGCCAAGAACCGCTTTGACCTGCCGGATGAGATTTCCTTCGATTACGCCGCCATTGCCCACTGCCTGCCCGGCAGCAGCGCACTGACAGCCACGCAGACGCCCGTGCAGCACGCTCCGGCTCACGCGCCGGAAGCGGATATCCTGCCCAGCCCGCAGCCGGAAACGAAGCCTGTCTCTCATCCCCAGCCGCAGGCCACGCCGCCGATGGAAAGTTCCGAAAAGAGCGTGCTGCTCAGCCTGGGCGTGCCCGAAAAGCTGGCCGCACTGATGAACGCCAACAAAGTCAGCAGCGAAGAACTGCAGGGCGTTGTGGGCAAGCGGGGCTACTTCCCGGAAGACATGCCCATCAAGGACTATCCCGCCGATTTCGTGGAGGGCTGTCTGATCGGCGCATGGCCGCAGGTGTACCAGATGGTGCTCGACAACCGTGACATTCCTTTTTAACAAACTGACAGGAGGACTTACTTATGAACGAAATGAACAACGAAGGCTTTGCTCTGGACTGGGACGACGACCTTACCAACGAACAGCAGGAATTCGTACTGCTGCCGGAGGGCGAGTACCCCTTTGAAGTGACGCAGATGGAACGCGCCCACTTCGAAGGCAGCGCCAAGCTGCCGCCCTGCAAGATGGCAAAACTGACCCTGCGCATTTACGGTGGTGCCAAGGGCGACACCACCGTGACCCACCGCCTGTATCTGCACACCAAGACGCAGGGTCTGCTGGGCGCTTTCTTTGAGAGCATCGGACAGTGCAAGCGCGGTGAGACCTTCCGTCCCCGCTGGGGCAGCGTGGTAGGTGCCAAGGGCATCTGCAAGCTGGGCGTCCGCGAGTACACCAGGCAGAGCGGCCCGCACGCCGGTGAGACCGGCCAGAGCAACGAGGTTCAGCGCTTCCTGCCGCCGCCCGAGCCCAAGGCTGCACCCACCCAGGGCTGGAAGCAGGGGGCATTCTAAATGGCTGAGACACAAACCCTGCGCCCTTACCAGCAGCAGGCCCGTGACCGCATCCATGCCGAGTGGGAAGCAGGGCGCACCCGCACCCTGCTGGTGCTGCCCACCGGCACCGGCAAGACCATCGTGTTTGCGTCTGTGGCCGCCGATCAGGTACGCGCCGGGGACCGGGTGCTCATTCTGGCCCATCGGGGCGAGCTGCTGGAGCAGGCAGCAGACAAGCTGCAGCGTTCCACCGGCCTTGTCAGCGCCGTGGAAAAAGCCGAATCCACCTGTCTGGACAGCTGGTTCCGGGTGGTCGTGGGCAGCGTGCAGACCCTGCAGCGCACCGCCCGGCTGGAACGTTTCCCGCAGGATTATTTCGGCACCATCATCATTGACGAAGCCCACCACGCCATCACCGACGGCTACCGCCGTATCCTCGACTACTTTGACAGAGCCAAGGTGCTGGGCGTCACCGCCACGCCCGACCGCGGCGACATGCGCAATCTGGGCGAGGTGTTCGACAGTCTGGCCTTCGAGTACAAGCTGACCGACGCCATCAAGGAGGGCTATCTGTGCAAGATCATGGCCCAGACCATCCCACTGAAGCTGGATATCACCGACGTTGGTTTTACCAGCGGCGATTACTCGCTGGGCCAGCTGGGCACCGCGCTGGACCCGTACCTCGAACAGATCGCTGCCGAAATGGCCCAGCGCTGCCGTGACCGCAAAACGGTGGTGTTCCTTCCCCTCATCAAGACCAGTCAGAAGTTCCGCGACCTGCTCAACGCGCACGGCTTCCGCGCCGCCGAGGTCAACGGCCAGAGCGACGACCGCAAGCAGGTGCTGACCGATTTCGAAGCCGACAAGTACAATGTGCTCTGCAACTCCATGCTGCTCACCGAGGGCTGGGACTGCCCGTCCGTGGACTGCGTGGTGGTGCTGCGCCCCACGAAGGTGCGCAGCCTGTACAGCCAGATGGTGGGGCGCGGCACCCGGCTTTCTCCGGGCAAGACCGACCTGCTGTTGCTGGATTTCCTCTGGATGACCGACAAGCACGAGCTGTGCCGCCCGGCAGACCTTGTCTGCGAGGACCGCACCGTGGCCCGCCAGATGACCGAAAATCTGGCCCAGACCGGCTGCCCTGAGGACATCGAGGAAGCCGCCGTGCAGGCCAGCGAGGACGTAGTGGCCCAGCGGGAGGAAGCCCTCGCCAAGCAGCTGGAAGAACAGCGCCGCAAAAAGGCCAAGCTGGTGGACCCGCTGCAGTACGAGATGAGCATTCAGGCCGAGGACCTTGCCGGGTATGTGCCGGCTTTTGGCTGGGAAGCGGGCCCGCCCAGCGCCGAGCAGTCTGCCGCCCTCGAGAAGATGGGCATCCTGCCGGACGCCGTAGAATCGGCCGGCAAAGCATCTCTGCTGCTGGACCGGCTGAACAAACGCCGCGCCGAGGGCCTGACCACGCCCAAACAGATCCGCGTGCTGGAACGCTACGGCTTCCAGAGTGTGGGCACATGGAGCTTCGACGCAGCAAAGCACATGATCGACCGCATTGCGGCGCAGGGCTGGCGCGGCGTGCCCAAAGGCGTGAACCCCAAGACCTACACCCCGCCTGCGGAACCGCCCGCCGCACCGGACAGTCCTTTTAACTTTGGATGGTAACGCGAATGGAACATGAAAATGAACTCAAGGAAGCATTGGACTTCATCTCCCCGTCCGCCCTGACCTATGATGAATGGCTCATGGTGGGCATGGGGCTGAAAGACTCCGGCCTGCCGGTGACTGTCTGGGAGCAGTGGAGCACCCGCGACGCGGGCCGCTACCACAAGGGCGAGTGCGTTAAGAAATGGGGAAGTTTTCACGGCGGCGGAGCCAGTCCCGTCACGGCCGGCAGCATCTTTCAGCTGGCTTATTCCCACGGATGGAGCGGCCCCGCAGGCCACGCGCTGGACTGGAACGATGACATTTCTGTCGGCCCCGGTGCCCAGCCGGAAGGCCGTCTGGTGGACCCGCGCTGGGTGGAAGCTCACGAGCTGAACCTGCCTGAGCAGTGGGACCCTGCCGACCAGCTCAAGCGCTACCTGCAGGCCCTGTTCGAAGAAGATGAGTATGTGGCCTATGTGACCGAAAGCTTCATGGCCGACGACAAGCGCCGCCCGACACGCGGCAGCTGGAGCCGCACCGCGAAGCAGCTCATCGCCGAGCTGGACACCTGCGGTGGCGACCTCGGCAAGGTGCTGGGCGACTGGGACCCCGAAGTGGGCGCGTGGATCTGCTTCAATCCCGTAGACGGCACCGGCCGCAAGGATGCCAACATCACCGCCTACCGCTACGCCCTCGTGGAGTGCGACAACATGGAGCTGGGCAAGCAGCAGGCCATCATCAAGCAGCTGGAACTGCCCTGTGCGGCGCTGGTGTACTCCGGCGGCAAAAGCGTCCATGCCATCGTCAAGGTGGATGCCCCGGACTATGCCGAGTACCGCAAACGGGTGGATTACCTTTACGCCGCCTGCCAGAAAAACGGCCTGACCATCGACCAGCAGAACCGCAACCCTTCCCGCCTGAGCCGGATGCCCGGCATCCCGCGCGGTGACAAGCGGCAGGTGCTGCTGGAAACGAACATCGGCAAATCCTGCTGGGATGAATGGCGGGACTGGCTGGAAGCGGAAACGGATGAACTGCCGGACACCGAGAACCTCGCCGCCGACTGGGAGAGCCTGCCGCCGCTGGCCGACCCGCTCATCTTCGGGGTGCTGCGCAAGGGCCACAAGATGCTGCTGGCAGGCCCCAGCAAGGCGGGCAAGAGCTTCGCCCTCATCGAGCTGTGCATCGCCATTGCCGAGGGCAAGCCGTGGCTGGGCCAGTTCAACTGTGCACAGGGCAAGGTGCTGTACATCAATCTGGAGCTGGACCGGGCGTCCTGCCTGCACCGCTTCCGGGACGTGTACACCGCCCTCGGCCTTGCGCCGGAGAACCTTGCCAACATCGACGTCTGGAACCTGCGCGGCGCATCTGTGCCCATGGACAAGCTGGCCCCCAAGCTCATCCGTCGGGCAAAGAAAAAAGGCTACACCGCCGTCATTCTTGACCCCATTTATAAGGTCATCACCGGTGACGAGAACTCGGCCGACCAGATGGCAAAGTTCTGCAACCAGTTCGACCTGGTCTGCCGGGAGCTGGACTGTGCCGTCATCTACTGCCACCATCACTCCAAGGGTGCCCAGGGCGGCAAGCGCAGCATGGACCGCGCGTCCGGCTCCGGCGTGTTCGCCCGCGATCCGGACGCCATGCTGGACATGACCGAACTGGTGCCAACCGATGCTATCCGCCAGCAGCTGCACAACAAGGCCGCCTGCCGGGTCATCAAGGCCATGCTGGACAAGCGCGGCCATGCCGATGCCTACGGCCCGGACGATGCCCTCAGCCGCACCCGGATGCTGGCCATTGCCAAGGAAAAACTCGGCCTTGCCGACCTGCGGGCCATCGACGCCGAGGGGGCTGCCGCCGAGAAAAAGACCGACGGCATGACCGCCTGGCGCATCGAGGGCACCCTGCGCGAGTTTGCCCAGTTCGACCCGGTCAACCTCTGGTTTGATTACCCGGTGCACAAGCCGGACAGCGGCCTGCTGGAAGATCTCCAGCCGGACGGTGACGTTAAAGGCTTTGCGGCACGCTGCGCGGAAAAACGCTGGGGCAGCCGGGAGAAGCTGGCCAAGAACAAATCCGTGGAGCTGTCCACCGCATACGAATCCTGCACGATGGACGGCAAGGTCACCGTCTACGCCATGGCCGAGTATATGGGTCTGAAACCGGACACCGTGCGCCGCCGCCTGAAAGCCGACGGCGGTTACTGGATCGACGGCACCGACGTGGGCCGCAAGGAACCCGGTTCGGATGGATGATTACAAACTGCAATATTTTGTTTTACAGGAAGTACAAAAACGGTAAAATGCCAGCATAATCCGTCCGCGTCCGTCTTACGGATTTCGGAAAATGCCGCATTTTCCTACGGATCCGGGACGGAAAATGCCTATATATAATAGCATAATCCGTCCGTGTGTGATGGGGATCCCGGAGGATGGGCGTACACAGCCCCATCCATCCGGGAGCCCCTCCCCATCACGTTGGCCCTGAAAATCAAAAAAGAAAAACGAGGTGAACCCCATGTACATGCAATTCTTCATCCCCATGCAGCCGCCCACCACCACCCACAACGCAAAGCAGCTGCACGCTTACATGAAGGGCGGGCAGCCGCACGCGGTGCTGCACGACAGCCCGGAACTGAAAGCCGCCCGTGCCAAGCTCCACGCCTATCTTGCGCCCCACGCACCGCAGCAGCCTATCCCCGCAGGCCAGCCGGTGCGTCTGCTGGTCAAGTGGTGTTTCCCTACCGAGGGTCGGCACCCGGACGGCACATGGCGCACCAGCAAGCCGGACACTGACAATCTGGAAAAAGCCCTCAAGGATGAGATGACCCGCCTGCACTTCTGGGCGGACGATGCACAGGTGTGCAGCGAGATCGTAGAAAAATTCTGGTCGGACCCCTGCGGCGTGTTCGTCCGGGTGGAGGCGATGGAATGACCTACGAAGAAAAGAAAGCATGGCTCTGGCGGTACCGGTCAGCGAAGCGGTTCGAGCTGCTCAAGCTGGACGAGCTTGCCACGCTGGAAGCTGAAGCCTTTCACACCACCCAGCGTATTTCTCCCGTGCCGGGCGGCAGCGGCGACGGACAGGCACTGCCCCGCAGCGTAGAGCGCATCGACGAAGCACGCCGGGCCGCCGAAGCGCAGTCTGCTGTATGCGACACCATCCGCGCCGAGATCATGGACGTGTTCAGCCAGCTGGACAACGAGGTGGATTTCATGATTTTGTTCCGGCGGTATATCCTGCTGGAAGGATGGGACAAGATTTCCGTACACGTCCGTCTGGCAAAACGCTGGGCCTTTACCAGGCATCGTGCTGCCATTGAAAAGCTGGAGATCAAAGACAGCACTGAACCGCACCAAACAGCATCTACCCAACACCTTGAATCCGAAGTATAATTAGAATGCCGAAGCCCGCAGGAAAGGTTTACTCCCTTCAGCCCTGCGGGCTTTGTGCTGCCCGGCTGACACAGAGGATCATCTTTCCCGACCAACAGCCTGAATGCTCAGCCGGGTTTCTTTGATATTCCTGCCGTCCGCATGGGCGGCTTTTTCTATGATTCCAACGAGAGAGGTGGTGACGTGCCGCGTGAAGATGGATACAAAAACCTTGTGCCGCTGGACCAGCGAACAAAGGATGAACAAAGGACAATTCAGGAAAAGGGCGGCATTGCTTCCGGTGTGGCACGCCGCCGCAAGCGCTCCATGAAGGATGCAGCCGACTACTACCTCAGCCTGCCGGAGACCGACCGCCGCCGGGTGAATGCCCTGCTGCGGGACGAGGTGGAGCCGGAGGACGTGGACAACCAGATGAGCGTGGTCATGGGCATTACTGAAGCCGCCAAGCGCGGTGATGCCCGGGCCGCCGGTGTGCTGCTGAAGATGCTGGGCGAGGAGACCGTGCAGGAAGACCCCGCCGCAGATGCGCTGGAAGCCGCCCGCAAGCTGCTGGGAGGTGTGGACAGTGCCATTGACTGAGTTTCAGCAGGAGTTCCTTCGCAATTGCTCCCACCGCTGGAACATCAAGACCGGCGCCACCCGAAGCGGCAAGACCTATCTGGACTGCGCCGTCACCATCCCGCAGCGCATCCTTGCCGCCCGGGACGAGGGGCTGCTGGTCATGCTGGGCAACACCCTCGGCACGCTGGAACGCAACGTGCTGGAGCCCATGCGGGCGCTCTGGGGCGCGGATCTGGTGGGCGTCGTGCGCACCTCGGCGTCCGGCAACATCGTGCAGCTGTTCGGCCGCAAGGTGTATGTGCTGGGTGCCGACAACAAAAAGCACATCGCCCGCATTCAGGGCGCGGCCTTTGAGTACGCCTACGGCGACGAGATCACCACGTGGGACGAGGGCGTGTTCCAGATGCTCAAGAGCCGTCTGTCCTGTCCGCACAGCCATTTCGACGGCACCTGCAACCCGGATAACCCCCAGCACTGGTTCAAGAAATTCCTCGACTCGGACGCCGACATCTACTGTCAGGCCTATACCATCGACGACAACCCCACCCTACCGCCGGAGTTCGTGGCGCAGCTGAAGAAGGAGTATGCGGGCACTGTCTACTACAACCGCTTCATCCTCGGGCAGTGGGCAGCGGCCAACGGCATCATCTACCGGCCCTTCGCGGACAGCATCGCCGCCGGGGATGGCCGTTTCCTCTGGCCCTCGGCCAAGCCCTGCAAGCCGTGGCGGGTGCACATCGGGGTGGACTTTGGCGGCAACGGGTCGCAGCACGCCTTCGTGGCCACCGGCATTCTGCCATACTACGCGGGCGTCGTGGGGCTGGCATCCCAGCGGGTGGACCCGCGCAATCAGGATGCCGACTATCTTGCCGCACAGCTTATTGATTTCTGCACCGCCGTGTTCGCACGGTACGGCGAGATTCACTTTATTTTCTGCGACAGCGCCGAGCAGACCCTGATCAACCACATCCGTTCCCGGCTGCGGGCCAGCAAGCTTTCGTGGCTGGCCGACCGGGTCAACAATTCCGCCAAGATCCAGATCATTGACCGCATCCGCCTGACGTCCATCCTGATGGGCGGCGGGCGCTTTTGGTATATGCCGGAAGCTGCCACCTTGCGGGATGCCCTTGCCGCCGCCCTGTGGAGCCAAAAGCACCCCGGCGTGGACGAGCGTCTGGATGACGGCACCACCGACATTGATACATTGGATGCCTTCGAGTACACCATCGAACGCGATTACAGGAGACTGACTGCAAGATGAACGTTTCTGCCTTTATCGAACACCTGAACAAAACCAGACATCTGCGGCTGGATGCAGACTACTACGGCAATATCGAAATCTGGCGGCAGTGGTGGAAGGGTGACGTGCCCGACATCCACGACCAGAAAGAGGACGCCCCGGACGGCAGTGTCATTTCCCGGCGTCTGGCTTCCCTGCGGATGCCGAAGCACGTCTGCGAGGACTGGGCGAACCTGCTGCTGAACGACAAGACCACCCTTCAGATCGGCGATGCCGAGACGGCCGCCTACCTGCTGGGCAGCGATGAGCAGCAGACCGGCGGCCTTTTGCGGCAGCTGCATTTCTGGGAGAATGCCAACAAGTTGGTAGAGCAGGCCTACTGGTCCGGCACCGGCGCGTTTGTGCTGAGTGTGGAAGGGCTGACCGTAGACGCCGCCGGGAACGCTCTGTCCTCGCCGCAGGGCCGTATTCAGCTGGACTATGACCCCGCCTGCTGCATCCTGCCCATCAGCGTGGAGCGCGGCGTTGTGACAGAAGCCGCCTTTGTGTCTGAGTGTATGATGAGCGGCAAGCCCGCTGTTTACCTGCAGACCCACACCAGCAAGGACGGCAAGCGCACCATCACCAACGAGTGGTTTGAGGTAACGGACGACATTTCCGGCACGCCGAAGTTCACGAAAGCCAAGACCCCGCCGGGCACGGTGGAGAGCATCACGGTCACCGGCGCACCGGCGTGGTTCAGCCTGTTCAGCCCGGCCGTCGCCAAGAACATTGACGGCGGCATGGGACTGGGCATGAGCATCTTTTCCGAAGCGCTGGACGCGGCCCAGATGGTGGATTACGCCTTCGACAACTACCGGCAGGACCTTCGCCTGGGCGGCAAGAAAATCTTCTACGACCGCTCCATGTGTAAAAAATGGGTAGACAAGGACGGCAAAGAACACGCTGTCCCGCCGGATGCCGTCCACCGCCAGATTTTCTACGAGCTTCCCACGCCGGAGGGCGGCATCGACCAGCCCGCTGCATGGCGGGAGTATAACCCCGACCTGCGCACCGAAGACAACCACCGAGCTGTGCAGGACGCGCTGGACATGATGAGCTTCAAGTGCAAGCTGGGCTGCCACCGGTACAAGTTCGACCAAGGCACTGTAACTACCGCCACCGAGTACACCGGAAGCCGACAGGACCTTGTGCAGAACGCCAACAAGAACCAGATCCTCATCGAAACGGCGCTGATCGGCATCTTGCGGGCTATCCTGTGGGCAGCAAAGAACCTGTTGGGTGCACCGGTGGACCCGGAGACCAGCATCTCGGTCAACTGGGATGACAGCTACATTGTCAGCGAGCAGGAGCGCACGAACCAGCTGCGGGAAGACGCGCTGGCGGGCCTTGTGCCCCGCTGCCGCTACCTTTCCGCGCGGTACAGTTTGAGCGAGGACGAGGCACACCAGTGGACGGCAGAGGCAAAAGCCGACAGCCAGACCGATGAGCAGCTCACCTTTGGGGGTGCCTGATGCTGCCGCCGAGTTACCTCGACCAGATACCGGACGCCTTTGTGAAGCTCTTGCAGCAGGTCGAGGACGAGATTTTACAGGACGTGGCCCGGCGCATCGGCAAGATGGACACGGTGACATCCACGGCCAACTGGCAGCTCTGGCGCTACCAGCAGACCGAAGCCCTGCGCAACGACATCGTGAAGCTGCTGGCCAAGTACAGCGGCAAAAGTGAAGCCACCATCCGCAGGCTGCTTCTGCAGGCCGCCACCGAAGCCATGGAGCGCGAGGACGCGATCTATTACCATTACGATCTCGAGCCGACGCCCTTTGAAGAATCTGCAGCCTTGAACAACCTGCTTGACGCCGGTGCCCGCCAGACCTACGGCACATGGAGCAATCTCACCGCCACCACGGCAAACACCGTCGCAGGCGCGTTCGAACGCACGCTGGACGCCGCATGGGGTAAGGTGAGCACCGGTGCCTTTGACTACAAAACCGCCGTCAAGCAGGCCGTGGACAGTCTTGCAGACGACATGCCCATGGTCACTTACCCCAGCGGCCACAAGGACAGCATCGAGGTGGCCGCCCGGCGTGCCGTGCTCACCGGTGTGAACCAGACGGCTGGCAAGCTGCAGGTGGCTCGTGCCGATGAAATGGGCGTGGAGTTCTTCGAGACGACCGCCCACGGCGGGGCACGCCCTTCTCATACAGAATGGCAGGGCAGGCGCTTCCATCGGGGCGGGGCGGTGGACTACAAGGGCAGGCACTACCCGGATTTTGAAGCCGCCACCGGCTACGGTACTGGCGCAGGCCTTTGCGGCTGGAACTGCCGCCACACCTTTTTTGCGGTGTTCCCGGAGCTGGGCGACCCGCCCCAATGGACGCAGGAGCAGCTGCGGGAGCTGAACGCCCGGAACATCGAGTGGAACGGCCAAAAGTACACCGCCTACGAGATCTCCCAGATGCAGCGTGCCCGAGAGCGCAGCGTCCGCCGCTGGAAAAAGCGGTATCTGGCCGAGGACGCCGCCGGGCTGGACGCCACCGACGCCGCCGTGCGCCTGAGAGCCGCCCGCCAGAGCCTTGCAGAGTTTGCACAGGCCACGGGCGGCAGAGTGGACAGTGCCCGCACCAGCGTGCCGAAGTTTGGCAGGAGCGAAGCAAGTAAGGCGAGCGCAAAATCTCAGGCGCATCACACCGACTGGCTCAAGTCTATCAATGCGCAGAGTACCAGCCTGAATACCGTTGCAAAATATTATGATGCACGGTATAATAATACCGAAGAATATCGGTTGTTGATGCAATATGCCAACAGCGTAAAAAGTGGCTGGCTTTCGCCGCTTGCAGGTTTTGACCTGTACAAGAGTACGCACGAGCGCATCCAGACCGAGCTTGTGGGCAAGACTACTGCAGATGGTACTGTTATTACCGGACATACCGTCCATTTCATGGAGCGTATGTTCGGCACATTGGTCGACCCCGATAAGTTAAAATATGACCTTAAAATCATCCGGCGAAGCGGTGTTGGCTATGAAGCCATGCGTGATACCGTTTTGAATCCTGAGCGCATCAACCCTGTAAAAACGGATTCAAGAGGAAAGCGAAGCGTGCGCCTTATTGGCAAAGCGATCGTCACGATAAACCCAGACACGGGACAGCTGATTCAGCTGAATCCAAGGAGTGAGCAGAAATGACCTTTTGTTTTGAAGATTTAGATACTGATTCCAAGGAGTTTTTGAAGAAGCATGTTCCCAGCGCTGTAAACTGCAGGAGTCTGGACGAGCTTCTTTTGGAGCTTGATGATTTCATCACATCGACCTTTGACGAGAATGACGAGCCGACAGCTCTTTCTCGTGAGGGCGAAGCAGTGTACGACAGAATCTACTGTTGCACGCCGTAATTCATAACATCAACTGAACCACGATGCACACGCACCGTGGTTTTCTTTTACCCATTTTTCAGGAGGTACACTATGGTTACTACAGTTCTTATCACTCTGATGATCCTCGCGCTGCTTGAGATCGTTCTGCTGAACGGTGCCCGGCTGTTCTTCATGATTGCATCCGCCGTGCAGCAGGCGCAGGACGACAAATACACGCCGCACCCGCACCCCAAAAAGTAACACCGGCTAAAACACCCCTGTTTTAGTTGATATCAAGCACGATGCAGTTTGCACCGTGCTTTTTTCATGCCGTCTTAGCTCATGTTGGCAGAGCACCGGACTTTTAATCCGGGGGCGGCGGGTTCAACTCCCGCAAGCGGCACCATGCGGCGGGCGGCGCGTACCCCGCCCAAGACCGAATACTGACAGAGAACAGTGTAAAAAACTGTGGTCTCACACACGAAAGGAGCTTTCCACCATGAAACGTGAAGACGTGAAGAAACAGATCCCCGGCATCACCGAGGAACAGCTGAACTGGATCATGCAGGAGAACGGCGCAGACATCAACCGGGAGAAGTCTGCCGCCACGGCCCTGCAGACCCAGCTGGACAACGCAAACGCCCAGCTCAAGACCGCACAGGACGGCCTGAAAGCCTTTGACGGCGTGGACGTGGCAGGCCTGCAGGAGCAGGTCACCAAGCTGAAGGCCGACATGAAGGCGCAGGCCGAGGGCTTTTCCTTCGATAACGCCCTGAATGCCGCCATCATGAGCAAGAAGGGCCGCAGCGTCAAGGCAGTGCGTGCTTTGCTGGATCTGGAAGCCCTGAAGGGCTCTGCCGACCGCAGCACCGACATCGCAAAGGCTCTGGACGATGCTGCCAAGGCGAATCCGTGGGCTTTTGGTGAGGTGCAGGACGGCGAGAAGAAGGGCGCTGGTACCTACTCTACCGGTGCCGAACACGGTGACCCGATGCACGGCGAGGACGACGTGGACTCGGTGGAAGCGTCCTTCAAAGCCATGAACCCCAACATCAAAATTTAAGGAAAGGATGATTTTTCATGCCCCATACTGCAAGAGAGCGTTATTCCGAACTGGTAGATGCCAAGCTGCGCGCCACCATCGTGAAGCGCGTCGGCATCATCTGCAACAACCGTTACGAAGGCAGCCCCAAGGCCGGTGCCGTTAAGGTGCCCGTCCGCGACACCGAGGTGGAGGTCTCCGACTACAACAAGAAGACCGGCACCACCATGACCCACGGCGATACCAGCTATCTCACCGTGACCATCGACAAGGACAAGGCCGTGAATGAGCTGATCGACGGCTTTGACGCCGAGAGCGTGCCCGGCCATCTGGTAGCCGACCGTCTGGACAGCGCCGGTTACTCGCTGGCGCTGCAGATGGAGACCGACGCTTCTGCCGAGCTGGTATCCGGTGGCACCGCCATGGACAGCACTGCTGCCCTGACCAAGGCCAACATCTATGACACCATCGTGGACGCCCGCACCAAGCTGTCCGAGACCCATGTGCCCACGGATGGCCGCTGGCTGCTGGTCTCCCCTGAGACCTATGCCCTGCTGCTGAAAAGTCCTGAATTCATCAAGGCTTCTGCGCTGGGGGATGCTGTGGTGCAGTCCGGCGCTGTGGGCCGCGTGGCAGGCTTTACTGTCTTTGAGGATACCACCATGGGCGAGAAGGTGGACTTCATTGCGGCCATCCCAACTGGTGCCACCGCGTCATGGAGTGGCAGACCCCTGTGCACCTGCAGGACCTGAGCGGTTCCGGCAAGTTCATCGGCGCTTCCGCTGTGCAGGGCCGCAAGGTGTACGGCATCAAGGTGTCCAAGCCCAAGACCCTGTACATCAAGCGCATCGAAGCCTAAGGAGGACCCGCCATGCTCTACTGCACCTATGACCAGTACGCGGCGGCAGGCGGCACAGTGCCGGAGACGGCCTTCGGTGTGCTGTGCAGCTGGGCTTCCCACATGATCGACGCTGTCACCTTCGGCCGTGCCGAGCCTCACGCCGCCGGGTGCGAGAGCTGCCGGGAAGCACTGGCAGACGCCTGCGCCCAGATCGTCGGCCTGCTGGCCGCTGCGTCTGCGGCGGGTGCTGTGCCGGGCGCTGCCAGCGTCTCCAACGACGGCTACAGCGTCACCTTCGGCAGCAATGCCAGCGTGAGCGCCGCCGTCCGGCAGGAAGCCGCCGAGGTCATCCGCACGGCGCTGGGCTCTGACCCGCACGGCCTGCTGTACAGGGGGCTTGACTGATGCAGACTGCCGTTACCGTGGTGAACCTCATCCACGACGTAAAGACCGAGACCGACACGCCGGTGTGCTGGGTGTTCCCCGGTTGCAGCTGGCGGGAATGCCGCTCCACTTCCGGCAGCGGCACCGCCAAGGACCCGGAGCGCACCACGCACATCCGCATCCCCGCCAGCGTGTGCACGGCGGGCTACCTGCCCTACGCCCAGTGGGCGGCGCTGCCCGCTGCGGAAAAGGCAAAGCACTGGACCCTGAAACGCGGCTGGAAGGTCGTGCAGGGTGCGGTGCCCAGCCTGACCGCTGAGGAATACGCCCACCTCGAAAAAACACACCCGTGCTGCACGGCGGCAGCGGTTTCCGACAACCGGGAGCCTTTGTTGCCGCACTGGCATGTGGAAGGGAGATGAGGGCATGAATGCACCCGTTTTTGATTTTAAGATTCAGTTCCGGCCCGGCTTTCAGGCCGACATGGACGCGCGGTTTGCGAAAGTCCAGTACGCCTTTTCTCAGAAAGTGGCCGCGACCATTGACCCGTATGTGCCCTTTGACACCGGCACCCTGAAGAACAGCGTCAATCAGGCATCCGACTGCAAGGACGGCAAGCTGGTGTACAATACGCCCTACGCCCGGGCGCAGTATTATCTGCACCCGATGGGGCAGAGCAACGAACTGCGCGGCGGTGCAGACTGCTTCCGTGGTTCCTACTGGGGCCAGCGGGCCATTGCCGACCACAAGGACGAGCTGGAAAAGTTTGCCCATGACGCCGCAAAGCAGTTTCTGGGAGGGAGCAAATGAGCGAGACCGTGAAGCCTACCATTGCCGCCCTGCGGGCATGGCTCAAGACCTGCCCGCTGATTGCCGACGAACAGGAAGCTACCGGCGCGGCTTTCCGCATTGCCGGACTGGACGAGGATGCAACCGCCTTTTCTGTTGAAGACAGCCCCGGTGACCCCATTGTCACCGAGTATATTTCCGGTTGGGAAATGGCGAAGAACTACCTTTTCCTGTCCCGCCGGGAGTACAGCGAAACGGACGTGCTGGCCGTGCAGAACAGCGGCTTTTTTGAGCAACTCACCGAGTGGGTCATGCGGCAGGAAGCCCGGCACAGCCTGCCCGACCTCTCGGCCTGCGGCGGGGGCAAGACCCCCACCGGCATTGCCGTGACCAACACCGGCTACATCGTCACCAGCAGCGAGGGCAGCTGCCGGATGCAGATGCAGCTGCGCCTGACCTACTACATGCCCAAATGAAAGGAGTTTTGATATGACCGTATCCGAAGCCATTACCAAGTCCGGCATCACGCCCAGCGCGTCCTATACCGGTATTGAGACGGCAAACGATTTTGTGCTGGCGTTCCAGACTGACCCCTCTAAGCAGAGCAAAGAAGCGGACTGGATCGTCTGCGCCGACCACGTGAAGGAGCATTCCGGCTCCCTGAACGCCACCACCGAGGACTCCCAGTACATCCGCACCGGCAACGTCACCGACAAGACCGGCACCCAGCGCACCCTTACCGTCAACGGCGACCGTTGCGTAGGTGACGCTTTTCAGGATTTCGTTCTGTCCCACAAGATCAAGTATGGCACCGGCAGTGATGTCATCGTGCCGTACATCTATTTCAGCCTGCGCACCGGCAAGGGCGAGAAGGGCAGCGCTGCCATCATCGTCACCAGCGATGTGGGCGGTGCAGCCGGTTCCAAGGCCACCTTTGCCTGCGACGTGAAGGCCATCGGCACGCCGGAGGAGTTTGACTACAACCCCGCCACCCAGTCCGCCGAGCCTGCTAAGGCCGTCAAGGGCTGATTTTTCCACCGTGTCCCCGCTCCACACCCGGAACGGGGATTTTTTATGCCCTGAAAGCATCTGCCGGGGCGGTTCCGGCACAGGGCCCAAACGAAAGGAGCCAGAATATGGTTATTTGTGGACAGGAATTTGATTTTTCCGCGCTGAATGCGAACGACATCGACCGCGTGGAGACGGCACAGCGGCACATGGAAGCGGCATCCGATCGCGAAAAGCAGCGCCAGCATACCGGTATTGCCGACGTTCTGCGCGGCCAGTGCCGCCTGCTGATGAACTTTCTGGATGAAGCACTGGGTGAAGGCGCGTCGGAACGTCTGGGTCTGGACGGCAACGACTTTGGTGCCTGCAAGCATGTGATGGATAAATTTACGAAGGCCATTTCCGCAGAACAGGCCAGCATGAATCTGGCTGCAGCGGTGCCCATGAACCGCGAGCAGCGCCGCGCACAGGCCAAAAAGAACAGGCACAAGCCGCCCGTGAGCTACCCGGCGCAGTCTGCATCCCGCAGTGAGGTTTTTGCTCCGCAGCTCACGCCTGCCGCTCAGATGGTGGAGCGTGTGGACAAGGCCGCCCGCCGCAAGCAGCTGCTGGCCGAACTGTCGGCTCTGGAAAATGGCTGACCTGCTGACAGCAACTCTGCCGACGGTCTGGCAAGGCAGACGCATCGACCCGGATTTCCGGCACATGTTACGACTGTCCAGCGCCTATGCCCACGGTGAACTTGACGGGGACCACCCGGAAACTGCTCTCGCGATTATGGCACAGTTTTACCGCGAACCGGTGCTGCAGGAGCAGTCCGTCGCCGCCTACAGCAGCATGATTGACTTCTACCGCGCCGGAGAGCAGGCGCTGGGCGGTTCGGATGACGGCCCCAGCGAACCCGCCGCCAGCCCCGCCTTTGACTATCGTTGCGACGCGCCCTACATCGTGGCGGCATTCCAGCAGGCCTACGGCATCGACCTGACCCGCGAGAAGGTGCACTGGTGGCGCTTCCGGGCGCTGTTTGCAGCCCTGCCGGAGGACACCCTCATGGCGAAGATCATGAGCTGGCGTACCATGGATTTGTCTGAATACGAAGGCTCCATGCGTGACCACTACGCCGACCTGCAGGAGCGTTTTGCCCTGCCTGCCGAGCTGAGAGGAGGTGCCGCTCGTGTCGTGTCCGTCGAGGAGCATGACGCCGCCTTCCTGGCGCGCTTCCGGCGCTGACCGTGCGCCGGTGCCCTGCCCTTACTGCGGCCGGGCGCTGCCCGTGTGGGCTGTCCCGGATGCCAGTGCAAGCGGCGTCTGGGTCAAGTGCAAGAATCCCGCCTGTAAGCGGGAGATAGAGATCAAGTTATAACAGCCTGTGCCCTGTGCCCGCGCTCTTTGGATTGAGAGGTGGACACAGTGGCATTCGATTTTGACATTACCGGCAACACCAAACTGGACACCAACGGCTTTACCAATGGCATTTCCAGCATGACGGTGGCCGCCGGTACGCTGATCGCCGACTTTGTAAAATCGGCCACCAGCAAAATGGCCGAGCTGGTGACATCCTCGGTGGATATCGGCGCGTCCTTTGAGACGGCCCTTGCCAAGGTCAGCACCATCGCCGACACGGGCAAGGTGTCCGTGGGCGAGCTGAGTAAGCAAATTCTGGACACCTCCAGCAGCATGGGCGTTGCCGCTGCGGACATTGCCGAAGCGGCCTATCAGGCCATCAGTGCCGGACAGGACACCGCAAATGCCGTGGCCTTTGCCGGGCAGGCTTCCAAGCTGGCCGCTGCGGGCTTCACGTCCAGCAGTTCGGCGGTGGATATCCTGACCACCGCTCTGAACGCCTACGGCCTGAGCGCCGATCAGGCCACCCACGTGTCGGACGTCCTGCTGACGACCCAGAATCTGGGCAAGACCAGCGTGGACGAGCTTTCGGCCAGCATGGGCAAGGTCATTCCGCTGGCTGCGGCCTACGGCGTCACCGTTGAGAACCTGTCCAGTGGTCTGGCCGTTATGACCGCCAACGGCATTGCCACCGCCGAAGCCACCACCTACACCAAATCCATGCTCAACGAGCTGGGCGATGCCGGTTCTACCGTCGGCAAAATTTTGCAGAAGCAGACCGGCAAGAGCTTTGCCCAGCTGAACGCCGAGGGCAAGAGCCTGGGCGACGTGCTGCAGGTCCTTTACAAGAGCGTTGGCGGCAGCAGCACCGCGTTCGCGGGTTTGTGGTCCAGCGTGGAAGCAGGCACCGGCGCTCTATCGCTGGCATCCGGCGGGGCGGACCATTTCAACGATGTGCTCAGCCAAATGCAGGACAGCGCAGGCGCGACCGAGACCGCCTACGAGACCATGACAGACACCTTCGAGCACAAGGTGGACACCCTGAAGACGGCTGCAGAAAACCTCGGTATCAGCCTGTTCGATTCGCTGGAACCGGCCTTGTCGGAGGCTGCGCAGTGGGGCACCGACATCATCACTCAGCTGACCACGGCCCTGGACGAGGGCGGCCCCGAAGCTATGCTGCAGGCTGCAGGCGAGATCATCTCCGATCTGGCAGCGGGCATTGCTGAGCAGCTGCCCGGGTTGATGCAGTCCGGTGTGGAGATCATTACCCAGCTGACCCAGAGCCTGACCGACGCCATGCCTGCCATGCTGGACACTGCGGGCGAAGTGCTGGGCACGCTGGTGCAGGGCATCATTGACAACCTGCCGGAGCTGATCGTCTGCGCGGCGCGCATCATTGCGCAGCTGGCAGACTATCTCGGCGACCATGCCGACGACATCATGGACAAAGGCTTCGAGTTTGTAGAAAGCCTTATCATCGGCATCACCGCAGCGCTGCCCCAGCTCATCACGTCGGCGGCTGGTCTGATTGCCAAATGGGCGGCTGCCATAATCTCGCACCTACCCGAAGCTCTCAAGTGCGGTGCCGCTCTCCTGACCACACTGGTGGACGGCATCATCCGCAGCATCGAAAATCTGGCCGAAGCCGCCCTTGCCTGCATCGCCAAGCTGGTGGGTGTCTGGGATGGCAATATGGACGAGTTCGGCCACATCGGAGAGAACATCGTTCAGGGCATCATCAACGGCATTGCGGGCATGTGGGGCAAGCTCACTTCGTGGCTCTCCGGCCTGATCGCCGACCTGGTCGGCACGGCCAGCGATGCTGCGGTTACCGGTATCACGGACAGCACGGCAGACACCCCCACCCGCAAGAGCAACACGACCACGGATGAAGACCGTGCCCGCCGCCAGAAGCTCCACAACGAGCGTGTGGCGCAGGCGCAGGAAGAAGCTGCTGCTGCCAAGGCTGCGGCCGCCTCCGTCACCGATTCTGCCGGAAAGGCCGCCGCCGCAGTCGATACCTCCGGCAAAAAGGCTAGCACGTCCACCAAAGCTGCCACCGCATCGGTGGTGAAGTCCCTCTCCGACACGGTAACAACCGTGAAAGACGGTGTCACCCGCACGGTGGAGACCGTAAATGAGACCCTCTCCAACGGCAAGCAGCAGCAAAAACAGACGATCACCGAGACTTCCCGTCAGCTGGTGGACGGTGTGCTGAAGGACATCAAGACCATCACCGAGATCGACGAAAAGGGCAAAAAGACCGTCAAGCAGACCATGGAGACGGTGCGGGAGACCGCCAAGACGGTCACTTCCACCTTTGAGACGCTGGCAGACGGGGTCAAGACCACCACCCAGACCGTCACCGAGACGCTCACCGACGGCACCGAGACCCAGAAAAAGGTCATCACCGAGACCTACGACGACGTGGTGGACGGGGTCCTCGTGACGGTGGAGCGGGTCAAAACCATCGCGGCCGACGGCACCGAACAGGTGGCCGAGCAGGTTAAAAAATCTGCAGCGGACACGCTGGACGGACTGTGGAAAGAGCTGCAGGAAAAAGCCAACGAGGGCGTGCTGGGCACCTTTGACGACCTGTACAGCGCCGTCAAGAATCAAGACTGGCTGGGCGTTGGCGAATGGGTGGCAAAGACCATCTACGGCGGCCTGACCGCCGATCAGAAGAAGCAGATCGAGGACTACGCCCTCGGGCTCGTGGGCAAGATCAACGGCGTGCTGGGCCAGTACCAGCAGCAGATCGCCGCCAAGGCGTGGGACATCGGCACCCAGATCTGCAGCGGCCTGACGAACGGCTTTGCCGACGTGTGGCAGCAGGCGTCCCAGCTGGGCAGCACCCTCACCAGCATTTTCACCGGGCTCAAGGGCCCCCTGAGCAACGCGGCCACGGCCATCAGTCAGGGCCTGCAGGGCGGCCTGCTGTCCAGCTTCCCGTCCATCTACGCGGGCGTGGCTGGCATGATCGGCTCCATCGGCGCGGCCTTTGAGGGCATGATGACCGCCATCTCTGCGGCCCTGAACGCAACCGTTTTCGGCATCCCGATGGGCGTCATCGTGGCGGGCGCAGCCGTGGCGCTGGGCATCGCCATCGCGGCCATCGTCAGCAAGCTGGGCGGCTCTAAAAAGAGCTCCGGCGTGTCCGGCGGCGGCAGCGTTTCTGGCGGCAGTGGCGGCTCCGGCGGTATCAGCGGCGATATCGACATCTCCACCGGCACCGGCAGTCTGGAGGACGCCATCAACGCCAACACCAAGGCGCTGACCAAGACCAACGCCGCCCTTGCCGACATGATCCGGCAGGCGGGCAGTCTGGTGCTGTCCGACAACATGCGGCTGGGCAGCACCGTTGCCGCGTCCGGCACCGCGCAGGTGCGGGCCGCCGCCAGCAGCTACCACCGCGAGGGTGATATCAACATTACGCAGTACATCCAGAGCAAGGCACAGTCCGCTGCCGACCTTGCCCGCGAGACCCGCTGGGAGGCCGACAAGGCCCGCCGCCAGCGCAGAGGATAAGGAGGGACACCGTGCTTTTTAAGGATCACTTAAAGATCGTCACCGACGCCGGTGCCGTCCTGCATCTGGGCTGGGACTACGACATGCCCTACTTCCTCGACCCGCTCAACGGTGTGGACATCGACCTGCAAACGGCTCAGGGCATCAACCAGACCGGCACGACCGTGGAGCGGCAGAGCGTCTCCGGCGTATCCCGCACCATGGACGTGACGTTCTGGGGCGAGCACAAGCTGGAAAACGCAAAATTCTTCGCCCGCTGCCTGCCCTACTTCACAAAGGGCGTAATGTACTTCGGCGACAAATATTTCACCCGGTTCGTGCTGCAGAAAACGCCCCACTTTTCCAGCTACACACCGGACCCCCGATGCAGCCTGATGCTCTACAGCGAGAAGCCCTTCTGGTACAGCCTCACCGCCGTCAGCAGCGTGCTGGGCGGCTTCCGGCCAGCGTTTTCGTTCCCCGTCTGCTACGACAGCCACATCTACGGCATCAAGCGGGACGGCACGGCGGCAGTGCTGCGCAACGAGGGCAGCCTGCCGGTGCCCTTTACCGCAAAGATGACCTGCAGCATGGAGGTGCAGCATCCGAAGGTGGTCGACCTCAAGACCGGCGATTTCATCGGCTTTGACCTGACCCTCGAGCCCGGCGACGTGCTGGAGATCTACCGCAGCACCTCTGACCGGCTGGCCTGCACCCTGACCCGGGCAGGCGTGACCACAAACATCTTCTACGCCCTCGACGAGGACAGCACCCTCACCGAGCTGCAGCCCGGCGATAACATATTGAGTATGCAGGCGGAGAACGGCTCCGGCTACCTGCAGGCATCCGTGAGCTTTTATCCGATGGAGGCGGGCATCATCCCGGAACCGTTATGAGATTGGACGTTTTGGACGCAGACACCCTTGTCCGCGTGGGCTGGGTGGATGTGTGGGTGTCCTTCTACTGGGACAGCCCGTATTACTCCGAGGGCGGCTTTACCCTTGAGGTGCGGCCCACGACCGAAAACCTGCAGCTCCTGCAGGAAGGCCGCTGGGTCGTCCGCAGCGACGAAACGCCCCGCATCCCGATGCGTATCTGCAGCAGGGCCAACCAGAACGCGGACGCGAACCTCGTGGTGAGCGGCTACCCGGCAACGTGGCTGCTGACAAAGCGGGTGTCCGCTGCGGTCATCAAGGAGCAGAATGCCGAGCAGGCCATGCGCGGCCTTGTTGCTGCCATGCAGCCGTGGCCCCGGTTAGAGCTGGGCACGGAGTACGGCTTTGACACGGTGTTTGACAAGCAGACCTCCGGCGGCACCGTGTTCGACTACTGCCAGACCATCGGGCAGGCGTGCGATCTGGGCTTCCGCATCGTGCTGGACGGCACCGGCAGCAGCAAGCGCCTGCTGTTCGAGTGCTTCCGGCCCACCTTCGACCCGAACAACCGGTTCAGCCCCAAGTGGGGCAACCTGCTCAACGCCGGGTGGAGCTTTGCGGACACCGACTACGCCAACGTCGCCCTCGTGCAGGGCGCGGGCGAAGGCAGTGCCCGGGCCACCGTCTGGGTGGGAGACGTGGACACCACCGGTGCAGACCGGCGGGAAATGTACATCGACGCCCGGGACATCCAGCCCGACGAGGACAGCGGTGAGACTACCGCCAGTCAGAGCTACCTGCAAAAGCTGGCCGACCGGGGCGGCGAAAAGCTGCTGGCCCAGCTGCGCACCGGCAGCATTGAGTTTGACGTGGACGACGATGTTTTGCAGGTGGGCGACGTGCTGAGCGCCAGCCTGCCCCAGCTGGGCTACACCGCCATGGTGCGCGTGGCCGACATCATCACCCAGAGCCAGGACAGCGGCACCACCCGCACCATCCGGCTGGGCACCCCCAGCTGGCACAAAACGTAAAGGAGGACCTATGAGCGACATCATAACTTACCCTGAAAACGGCATCACCTACGACGCCGACGACGCATCGGGCTACCTCGCCACCCGGCAGAGCGGCGTATACAGCGCCGAGGAGGACTTCGCGGTCTCCATCTCGGGCGAGCTGAGCCTGACCGTCAGCGCGGGTCAGGCATGGGTGCGCCCGTCCCGGTTTAAGGGCAGGAGCATCATCATGGAGCAGCCCACCACGCTGACCCTGACCGCTGCTGACCCGGTGCGCACCCGCATCGACCGCGTGGTGCTGCGCTACGACGCAGCGGCCCGGCAGACGCGCCTGCAGGTGCTGGAGGGCACGCCGGACTCGGCCGGCCCCACAGCCCCGGCAATCACCCGCACGGCGCTGGTCTATGACCTCTGCCTTGCCGAGATCACCCGCCCTGCAGGCTCCACGGCCATCACCGCCGCGAACCTCACCGACACCCGCGCCGATGAGGACATCTGCGGCGTCATGCGGGACGGAGTGACCGGCATCCCGACAGCGCAGCTCATCGCCCAGTGGCGGGCGGCGCAGGCCGAGCTTGAGACGCAGCTGCGTGCACAGCTGGCAGTCCTCAACGCGGAGATCAAGGAGGGCAGTGCGTACAGCAAGACCGAGACCGACGCCAAATTTGCGCTGACTGCAGACAAAATCACACGACTCGAAAGGATGATGAACATGGACGGTAAACTGGTTTTCTCGGGTGCAGGCGTCTGCACCGGCGGCACCACCACGATGAAACTGCCTGATACGGTGGATTACGCGGAGATCGTCTCGGCGATTCCGGCGATGGGACGCAGCGGTGTCGGATACGCATCGAGCGCTGATTACATGGCCAGCTCGAGCAATGCAATCGGCACGGCTTCCGACTTCGGCCATGCAAGGGCGGTGCGTGGAGGTTCCGCCGCTGTACCCATCACAAGCCTCACCATGATGATCGATGGCTCGCTCTCGAACTACGGTTCCCCCTATGCAAAAATCGAAAACACAAGCGTGTCGATGGTCTCCGTGGCCTTTGCCTCAGACGGCACCCTGTCCGTCTCTGGCGGCGGCAGCGGCAGCCAGTTTGTTGTGTACGGCTACCAGTACCTGTAACCCAGGAGGTAACACATATGATGACTATTATCGACTGCACCACCCAGCCCGAGCATCGGGTGATCTACGGCATCTGCACCACCCCTATCCCGGACGGCTGGGCCGTCATCCCGGAGGGCATGACCCTGCCGGACACCCTCGCCTATGCAGACATCACGACCGAGGAGCGGGACGGCCTGCCGACCGTGACCGCCATCACCCCGCGCCCGGACCTTGTGGCGCAGGCTGAGGCCGCAGCAGCCGCAGCACAGGAGGAGGCCAAAAAGCAGGCCGAGCAGATGGCGCAGCTGCCGGACCGCGTGGCCGCGCTGGAGACCGCGAACAACGATATCATCTTAATGATGGCTGATTTGATTGGAGGGACTACCGAATGAAAACTCTGAACGCACTCAAGCTCCGCATTATGGTTCGGGCATTCCGCATCCGGCTGACTGCTGGTGAAGCCTTTGAGGACATCGCGGCCGACTATCCGGCGCTGACCACGGACGACCTCGAAGCCATCAAGGCTGAGCTGGAAAAGTAAGGGAGGCAGGCAATGGCTAAAACCATCATGGACGTTTCCAGGCATCAGGGCACTATCGACTGGGCCAAGGTCAAAGCGTCCGGCAAAATCGACGGCGTTATGCTGCGGGCCATGGGCAACAGCGCAGAGGGCAAGCCCAGCAAGCCGTACACCGACCCGCAGTTTGCCCGGAACTACGCCGAGTGCCAGCGGCTGGGCATCCCGTGCGGAGTGTATGGCTACTTCAAGGCCGTTAACCGGGCACAGGCCGACAAGGAGCTGGCCTATTTCCGCAAGCTGCTCACCGGCAGAAGATTTGAACTGCCGGTGGCGGTGGACATTGAGGACGAGGTGCAGCAGCCGCTGGGCAAGGCTGCACTGACCGACATTGCCGCCCACTGCCTGAGCACGGTGGAAAGTTGGGGCGTGTATGCCCTGCTGTACACCGGCCTGTGGTTCGGCCAGACATATCTCTACATGGGCGGTGCGGCCCTCAAGCCCTATGACGTATGGCTGGCGAGATATCCCAAAGACCAGAGCAAGACCAAGCCCGAGGATAAGCCCAAAACGGCGTTTGCCTTTGGCATGTGGCAGTACACCAGCACTGCCCGCGTGCGGGGGGTGAGCACCAACGTGGACATGAGCCACGCTTACAAGGACTATGCCAGCATCATCAAGCGTGCCGGGCTGGGCGCAGTGAGGGGGTGAGAGCATGAGTAAGGTTATTTTTATCAGCCAGCCGATGGGCGGCCGCTCTGACGATGAAATCAATGCAGAGCGCCGCAGAGTGATTGAGATTGCCCGGCAGCAGTTCGGCGATGTCGATGCGTTGGAGACCTTCTTCGGCGACTTCGGCCCTGCTGCAAAGCCGCTGGACTATCTGGCTCGCAGCATCGAATATCTGGCAAAGGCCGATGTGGCGATTTTTGCGCCGGGCTGGCAGGCTGCTCGCGGATGCCGCATCGAGCACCAGTGCGCCGTGGACTACGGCATTCCCGTGATGGAGGTGTGACCAATGGAAAGCATTTTGTCTGCAGTCATCGCCGGTGCGGTGACGCTGATCGGCGTGTTGATTGCCAACAGCCGCAGCCAGGCCGTCACCGACACGAAGCTGGAGGAGCTCACCCGCGAGGTGCGGGAACACAACAACTTCGCCCGCCGCGTGCCCATTCTGGAAGAACAGATGAGGGTGGCAAACCACCGCATCGCTGATCTCGAAGAAAACGAGAAGAAAGGAATCTGAACATGGAAGCAGTACTGAATAATATTCTGAACGTTATCCCCGCATGGGCTGCCTGCATCCTGATGCTGGGCGGCCTCGCCTTCTACATCACCGGCGCGGTCCGGCTGGGCTATGGTGCCAGCGTCCGCCCGCTGGTGCTGGACCTCATCGAGCGCGCAGAACATGAGATTCAGGGCACCAAGCGCGGTGCCGAGCGCAAGGCGTGGGTCGTCGCAAAGTTGCGCGCTGCGCTGAATGCCAGCAAATTCGGCCGGATGATCTCGTGGGCCATCACCGATGAGACCATCGGCAAGGTCATCCAGTTCGTTTTTGACAAGGCGAGAGCCGCGGTCAGCAAGCGGTAACCTATACATAGCAACAGCCCCGGGAGCCATCTGGCCCTCGGGGCTGTTTTTGTTTGTGCTGTTATGTGTCGGAAAGTGTTGCTTTTTTCGGCATTGGTAGTTATAATGGTTTGGTAATAAAATATGGTAATAGTTTGGAAGTTGCACGTTTTTATCCGTTTTCTTTTGCACGGGGTCATTCTGTACAAATGGAAAATCCCCCGCAGTTTTCACGAAACTACGAGGGATTTTCTTGGCGGAGTAGG
>ERZ772872.765-NODE-765-length-31590-cov-16.666941_pt1 | contig 31590 bp, 28 predicted proteins | sample MGYA00512132_ERZ772872 | MGnify/ENA primary metagenome ERZ772872 (study PRJEB29015, sample SAMEA2737724) | human gut metagenome | biome: human gut; feature: human-associated habitat; material: faeces | place: China | collected 2012 ...
CTGCCGCACCTCGCTCGCCGTATCGGCACTTAGAATTATGCGGTATTGCCTAAAATAAAAGCACCTGCGTTTTCGGACGCAGGTGTTTTTGCGTTATGGAAGCCTTCTCCCTCGGGAGAAGGTGGCCGAGGCTCCGACCGAGGCCGGATGAGGGCAAAGCCCGCCATAGCGGCCGGTGAACGGGCTGCAGCGGTAAGGTCTGCCCTCATCAGTCAGCGGACGGGGCCGCTCACAGCTTTCCCCCAAGGGGAAGCCTTATTTGTTTGTGTAGCAGCTCATCTTCGCGCTGCTTCCGCCCCTGACCTGCCCATTGCCGTGCACAATATATTTATACGTACACAGCTCGGCCAGCCCCATGGGGCCGCGGGCGTGGAGCTTCTGGGTGCTGATGCCCATCTCGCAGCCAAGGCCGAACTCTCCGCCGTCGGTAAAGCGGGTGCTGGCGTTCACGTAGACCGCCGCGCTGTCCACGCAGGTCGTGAACCGCTGTGCCGCCGCGGCGTCCGCCGTGACGATGGCCTCGCTGTGGTGGGTCGAATGCTTCGCAATGTGGGCGATGGCCGCATCGACGTCATCCACAACGGCCACGCTCAGCTTATAATCCAGATACTCGGTGTCAAAGTCCTGCGGCGCGGCGGGCACACCGTCGATGATGGCCGCGGCGCGCGCGTCCAGATGCAGCTCCACCGGGGTGATGCCGGCAGCGGCGCGGGCATCGACAAGGCGAGCCTTCAGCATCGGCAAAAACTGCGCTGCCACGTCCCTGTGGACCAGCAGCGCCTCCTCGGCGTTGCAGACGCTGGGGCGGCTCGTCTTGGCGTTTTCCACAATATCCACGGCCATCTCCAGATCGGCGGCCTTGTCCACGTAGACATGGCAGATGCCGGTGCCGGTCTGGATGCAGGGCACGGTTGCGTTCTCGACGCAGGCGCGGATCAGCCCGGCCCCGCCGCGGGGGATCAGCAGATCGACCAGCCCATCCGCGGTCATCAGCTCGTTGGCGCTGGCGTGGGAGGTGTCCTCGATGAGGCTCACCGCGTACTCCGGCAGGCGCACCTTGCGCAGACCGGCGCGCAGGGCCTCCACGATGGCGTGGCAGCTGGCCCAGGCGTCGCGCCCGCAGCGCAGGATGCACGCACTGCCCGCCTTGATGGCCAGCGCGGCGGCGTCGCTCGTGACGTTGGGGCGGCTCTCGTAGATGATGGCGATGACACCCATCGGCACGGCGGTTTTTTCGATTAAAAGGCCGTTCGGGCGCACAATTTTGCGCAGCACTGCACCCACCGGGTCGGGCAGGGCCGCGACCTCGCGCATACCCTTGGCCATGTCGGTCAGGCGGCCCGGCGTCAGCGCCAGACGGTCCAGCATCACGTCGCTGACCCGCCCGCGGGCGTTCTCGACGTCCTGCTTATTGGCGTCCAGAATTTTATCCTGCGCGGCGATGAGCGCAACGGCCATTGCCTCCAGCGCGGCGTTCTTCGTGTCGGCGTCGGCCAGCGCCAGCGGCAGCTTTGCGCCCTGCGCGGCCCGCAAAATTTCCTGCGTAGTCATGGGGTCAGACCTCCCTTATGCCTTGCGGCCCACAAACCGGGTGCCGACGGGCTTGCCCTCGACAATGTCGTACAGCACCTCGGCGTGGGCACCGTTGGTAATGATCATGTCGACACCGGCCTCGGTGGCACGCTTGGCGGCGGTGACCTTCGTCAGCATGCCGCCGGTGCCCAGGGCCGAGCCCGCGCCGCCCGCCAGCAGCTCAATTTCCGGCGTGATCTCCTCGACCACCGGGATGAGCTTTGCGTCCGGGTGGGTGTGCGGGTCGGCGGTGTACAGGCCGTCGATGTCGGACATCAGCACGACCAGATCGGCGTGGATGCACTTGGCCACCAGCGCGGCCAGCGTGTCGTTGTCGCCCAAAGAGTATTCCTCGCAGGCGACGGGATCATTCTCGTTGATGATGGGGATGGCGTGCAGCTGCAAAAGACGCTCCAGCGTGTTTTGCAGGTTGTGCAGACGGTTTTCGTGGTCAAAATCCTCCCACGTCAGCAGCATCTGGGCCACGGTATGGTTGTATTGGCCGAACAGCCGGTCATAGGTATACATCAGCTCGCACTGGCCCACCGCGGCGGCAGCCTGCTTGGTGACAAGGTCGCCGGGCTTTTCAATTTGCAGCTTGCCTGCGCCGAGGCCCGTGGCCGCCGACGATACGACGATGAGCTGATGTCCGGCATTCTGAATATCGCTCCACACCCTGACCAGATCCTCGGTGTGGCGGATGTTGAGCAGCCCGCCGGGATGTGCCAGCGTGCTGGTGCCTACTTTAACGACGATACGCATAAAATTTCTCTTTCTATTCCTGTTTGGCAACCGCTTTGTAGGGGCGAGCATTGCTCGCCCGTCAGGCGTCTGCCGCGCGGGGTATTTTCCTGGAAAAGCACTTCTTTCCGTCAGGTCTGCGGGCGAGCAATGCTCGCCCCTACATTCTCGGAAGAGGTCACTTCTTCCCCAAATCCTTTGTCTTTTCAAACGCGGCCAGCACGGCGTCGGTCACGGCACCGCGGAAAGCGCGCTCCTCCAGCAGGCGCACGCCCTGAATGGTCGAGCCGCCGGGGCTGCAGACGGCGTCCTTCAATTCGCCCGGGTGCTTGCCGGTCTCCAGCACCATCCGCGCGCTGCCCAAAAGCATCTGGGCGGCGTACTCCTGCGCCTTGGCGCGGGGCAGACCTGCGGCGACACCGCCGTCGGCCAGTGCCTCGATGAACTGGTACGCCCAGGCCGGTCCGCAGCCGGACACCGCGCTTGCGGCGTCGATCAGGCTCTCCGGCACGGCGTCCAGACGGCCTGCAGGGGCCATGGCGGTGAGCCACTCGGCCATTTTTTCCGGCTCCACATCGTCAGAGCAGTACTGGATCATGCCGTCGCCCAGCGCCACGGGGGTGTTGGGCATCATACGGATGATGGGATAGCCGCTGCCCGCCATCTGGCGGATCTGCTGCATCGACAGGCCCGCCGCCATCGTGACCAGCACAAAGGGGCGGCTCTCGGCGCGGGCCTCCAGCGTTGGGGTCAGCTCGTCGAGCATATCGGCCATCATCTGGGGCTTTACGCCCAGAAAGATGAAGTCGCAGATGCCGGCGACCTCCTCATTCGTGCCGCAGGCGCAGCCGAGCTCGTCCGCCAGCGCCTGTGCCTTGGCAGGCGTGCGGTTGGCCAGCAGCACATCGCCGGACCCGGCGCCCTTGCAGACCGCGCGCGCCACAGCCCCGCCCATGTTGCCGCAGCCGATAAAACCGTATTTCATGGTAAACCCCCTATTTTATACTTTATAAACAGTATTTATAGTAGTGCAAGGGAGAAGGTTTGTCAACGGGAAAACGGGCTTTCCCCGGGGGAAAGATACAGAAAGTCCATCGCATCTTTTTCTTGCCCTTATCCTGCAAACGCGGTATAATAAAATAGAATATTTGTAAAATTCCGTCCGCCGCTGCACGGCGGGCACCAGGATAGAGTTTGGAGGCAGTACCATGTCTGAATTTATTCCTCTTTCGGTTCCGAATTTCGGCGCGCGCGAGGCCGAGCTGGCCGGGCAGGCCATCACGTCGGGGTGGGTGTCCACCAGCGGCGGCAAGGTCACGGAGTTCGAGGAAGCGCTGGCCGCTTACGTGGGCATGCCCCGCGCCGTGGCCTGCAACGCCGGTACCAGCGCGCTGCATCTGGCCGCTATGGCCGCCGGCATCACCCGCGGGGATGAGGTCATCGTCCCGACGCTGACTTTTATCGCCGCCGTCAACCCGCTGACCCGCTATGTCGGCGCGGAGCCGATCTTCATCGGCTGCGACGACTCCCTGTGCATTGACCCCGACGCCGTCGAGGATTTCTGTGCGAACCGCTGCGAGCTGCGGGACGGCAGGCTGTACAACAAAGCCACCGGCGCACACATCAAGGCACTGGAGGTCGTGCATGTGTTCGGCAACATGGCCGACATGCCCCGCCTGATGGCGATAGCCAAGCGCTACGGCCTCATCGTCATTGAGGATGCCACCGAGGCACTCGGCACCCGCTGCACCGACGGCCCGTTTGCCGGTAAGTTTGCGGGCACCATCGGCGACATCGGCTGCTACAGCTTTAACGGCAACAAGATCATCACCACCGGCGCAGGCGGCATGGTCGTGTCCAACCACGCTGACTGGGCCGAGCACGCCAAGCATCTGTCCACCCAGGCCAAGACCGATCTGCTGCAATTTTTGCACGATGAGGTCGGCTACAACTACCGCATGACGAACGTGCAGGCATCCTTGGGGCTTGCCCAGCTCGAGCGGCTCGAGGGCTTCATCGCCCACAAAAAGGCGCTGTATGACCGCTATGTGGCCGCGCTGGACGGCGTGAAGGGGCTGCGCATCCTGCCCTTCCGCGAGGGGGAGTGCCGCTCCAACCACTGGTTCTTCAGCCTGTATCTGAAGGATTCCGGGCTGGACCGCGACACTGTGATCGAGAAGCTGCAGGCGCAGCACATCCAGACCCGCCCGGTGTGGGCGCTCATCCATGAGCAGGCCGACTACCCCCGCAACGAGGCTTACGGTCTGGACAAGGCGCTGGACTACCGCAAGTACATTGTCAACCTGCCCTGCTCCACGAACCTGTCCTTTGAGGACTGTGACCGCGTGATCGAAGCGGTGCTGGGGCTGTAAAAGGCTTCCCCATCGGGGCTGCGCCCGCAGGCGCGTGTCGGAGTGCAACCGCCGTAGGCGGCACTTGGCACGGAGACTGAAGCTGCCCGCGAAGCGGACTGATGAGGGCAAAGTCCACGCCGCAACCCATTTCCGGGCGGTGGAGACACACTCGCCCCTCATCCGGCGCTTGCGCGCCACCTTCCCCCTCAAGGGAAGGCTTTAATAAACGTCAAAGGGGGACCACCCTTGATAAAAGTAGAAGAACTTTTTATTGCGCCCACCGCCACGGTGCTGGAAACGCTGCGCAAGCTGGACGAGACCGGCCAGCGCATCCTGTTCATTGCACCGGAGGGACATCTGAAGGCCGTCATCACCGACGGTGACATCCGCAAGTTTTTCCTGCGCGGCGGCACACCGGACCAGACCGTGGACCACGCGGCCAACTATCATCCGCTGAGCGTCTCGGTGTCCGAGCGCGGCAAGGCCCGCAGCATTTTGCAGGAGCATTGCATCGACGCGCTGCCGGTCCTGAACAAGCGCGGCATCATCACCGACATCGTCTTTGCCCACGGCCTGGATCTGGACAACCGCAAGCAGGTCGATATTCCCGTTGTGATGATGGCGGGCGGGCTGGGCACGCGGCTGTACCCGTACACAAAAATTCTGCCCAAGCCGCTGATCCCCGTGGGCGAGCAGCCCATTGCCGAGCTGATCATGGACCGGTTCCGGGACTTCGGCTGCCACGATTTCACGATGATCGTGAACTACAAAAAGGGCATGATCAAGTCCTATTTCAATGAGCTGGAAAAGGACTATACCGTGGACTTTGCCGACGAGGAAGTGTTCATGGGCACCGGCGGCGGGCTCTGCCTGCTGAAAGGAAAGATCAAAGCACCGTTCTTTTTTACGAACTGTGACACGCTTTTGGATGTAGACTTCGGCGACATTTATGAGTACCATAAATCCCACGGCAACCTGGTCACGATGATCTGCGCGTTCAAGCACTACACCGTGCCCTACGGCGTGGTGGAGCTGGGCGAGAACGGCAGCATTGCCGCCATGCGCGAAAAGCCCGAGCTGGACTTTTTGACGAACACCGGCGTCTACGTGGTGGAGCCGCGCGTCGTGGAGGAAATGCGCGACGGCGAGAAGATCGGTTTCCCCGATGTGATCGAGCGCTACCGCCGGGCCGGGGAGAAGGTCGGCGTCTATCCCATCAGCGAGAGCAGCTGGATGGACATGGGCCAGCTGGAGGAGCTGGAGAAGATGAGAAGAAAGCTGGAGAATCAGCAGTAGAAAAGAGAGGAGTTAGGAGAGCGGAGAGAGCATCACCGTAAGGCCGAAGCCTTCCCGGTGCGTCATCTCCTATCTCCTCACTATAAAAACCGGAGGTTTTTACCTATGCCTGTAACGATCATAGCCGAGGCCGGGGTCAACCATAACGGCAGTCTGGAAATGGCCAAGGAGATGGCCCGCGTTGCTAAAGAATGCGGCGCGGACATTGTAAAATATCAGACCGCCGTGCCCGAGCTGGTGGTCAGCAAATTTGCCGAGAAGGCCGAGTACCAGAAGCAGACCACCGATGCCGCCGAGAGCCAGCTGGAGATGATCCGCAAGCTGCATTTCTCGTTTGAGGCGCATAAAGAATTAAAGGAATACTGCGATTCCATCGGCATCCAGTATTTAAGCGCGCCGTTTGACGTGCCGAGCGTGAAGTTTCTGGGCACGCTGGGTCTGCCGCTTTTAAAAATCCCCTCCGGCGAGATCACGAACCTGCCGTATCTCGAGGCCATGGCTGCGCAAAAAACGCCGGTGTTGCTCTCCACGGGCATGAGCACGCTGGACGAGATCACCGACGCGCTGGGCGTGCTGGATGACGGCGGCTGCCCCGAGGTGACGATTTTGCACTGCAACACGCAGTACCCGACGCCCTACGAGGACGCGAACCTGACCGCCATGATCGAGCTGTACGACCAGTTTGGTCTGCCGGTGGGGCTGTCCGACCATACGCCCGGCTGGGAATGCGACGTAGCCGCGACGGTTTTGGGTGCGCAGGTCATTGAAAAGCACTTTACGCTGGACAAATCCCTGCCCGGCCCCGACCAGAAGGCCAGCCTGGACCCCGCCGAGTTTGCGGCAATGGTGCTGGCCGTGCGCCACGCAGAAGCCGCCCTTGGCGACGGCCACAAGCACCTGACCGCCAGCGAAGCCCCGAACAAGGCCATTGCCCGCAAGAGCATTGTGGCCGCCCGGGAAATCAAAGCGGGCGAGGTTTTCACCGAGGAAAATCTCACCACCAAGCGCCCGGGGGACGGGATTTCGCCCATGCGCTGGCATGAGATTTTAGGCCAGACCGCGAAACGCGATTTTGCCGAGGATGAGAAGATCGAGGTGTGAGGAACGCCTTGCCGGGAGGGATAAATCTCCCCTACAACAGGCAAAAGGCTGTAGGGGGCGGCGTCCCCGACGCCCCGCGGAGGGGTCAAGACCCCTCCCTACAAACCAATTTAAAAGGGGTACGTAGGGCGGCCTGCCCCCAGGCCGCCGCGGGAGTTAGTGGGTGGATGCCCGTTGATGGGCGGCCACGCAAGGCCTGTCGGAAGCCTCGGCGGCATTAAGAAAGGAAAAACCATGCCAAACCATGCTGAACAGCTCGCACAGGAGCTGAACTTAAACGTCAAAAATGTGCAGGGCGCGATTGAACTGATCGACCAGGGCAATACGATCCCGTTTATCGCCCGCTACCGTAAGGAAGCCACGGGCTCGATGGATGACCAGGTCCTGCGTGACCTCGGAGACCGCCTCGAATACCTCCGCGGCCTCGATAAGCGCAAGGATGAGGTCACGTCCTCCATCACCGAGCAGGGCGCGATGACGCCCGAGCTGACCGCCGCACTGTCCAAGGCGAAAACCCTCGCCGAGGTCGAGGACATCTACCGCCCGTATAAGCCCAAGCGCAAGACCCGCGCCAGCATCGCCAAGGCGCGCGGTTTGCAGCCGCTGGCCACGGCCATCTTCCGCCAGGACGCCGCATTTGACCCCGAGAAGGCCGCCGCGGACTACCTCAACGACGAGGTCCCCGATGCCGCCGCGGCGCTGGCCGGGGCACAGGATATTATTGCCGAGGCGGTCTCCGATGATGCCGCCTGCCGCGCCGAGCTGCGCCGCTACTACCGCGCGTTTGGCCGTGTCGCCAGCGCCAAGGCCAAGGACGAGGACAGCGTCTACGCCCAGTACTACGACTACGCCGAGCCGCTGAACAAGATCCCCGGCCACCGCGTGCTGGCACTGGACCGCGGCGAGCGCGAGGGCTTTTTGAAGGTCACGATTCAGGTCGACGCCGAGCGTGCCGCGGGCATCGTCAGCTGGATGTTCGCCCGCAAAAAGACCGGCGGCAAAAGCGCCGAGCTTGTGGATGCTGCCGCCCGCGACGCCTACAGCCGCCTCATTCATCCCAGCCTTGAAAACGAGCTGCGCGGCGAGCTGTCCGATGCCGCCGCCGAGGGCGCAATTAAGGTCTTTGGCGATAATCTGCGCCAGCTGCTTTTGCAGCCGCCCATCCGCGGCAAAACGGTCATGGGCCTGGACCCCGGTTACCGCATGGGCTGCAAGGTCGCTGTCGTTGACCCCACCGGCAAGGTGCTGGACACGAACGTCGTCTATCCCGTGCCGGAGTTCAAGCGCGTGGACCAGGCAAAAAAGACCATCAAGGCGATGGTTTTGAAGAACGGCGTCGAGGTCATGGCCATCGGCAACGGCACGGCGGGCCACGAGACGGAGGAATTTGCCGCCGAGGTCATCCGCGAGCTGGCCGACGAAAAGAACCTGCATTTGCAGTATATGGTCGTCAGCGAGGCCGGCGCGTCGGTTTACTCCGCCAGCAAGCTGGCCGCCGAGGAGTTCCCCCAGTTTGACGTCAACCTGCGCAGCGCCGTGTCCATCGCACGCCGCTTGCAGGACCCGTTGGCCGAGCTGGTCAAGATCGACCCCAAGGCCGTCGGCGTCGGCCAGTACCAGCACGACATGCCCCAGAAGCGCCTGAATGAGACGCTGGACGGCGTGGTCGAGGACTGTGTGAACAGCGTCGGCGTCGATCTGAACACTGCCTCCGCGCCGCTGCTGCGCCGTGTGGCGGGCGTCAGCGCAGCCACCGCCAAAAATATCGTCGCCTGGCGCGAGGAGGAGGGCGCGTTCACCTCCCGTGCGCAGCTGAAAAAGGTCAAGGGCCTCGGCCCCAAGGCGTATGAGCAGTGCGCGGGCTTCCTGCGGCTGCCCGAGGCGAAGAACCGCCTGGACGCCACCGCCGTCCATCCCGAAAGCTACGCCGCCGCCAAGGCCCTGCTGGACGCCTGCGGCTACACGGCTGCCGAGATCGGCACAGACAAGCTGGCGGATCTGCCCGGCGTCGTCAGGGCCAAGGGGGCCGGGACCCTCTGTGAGGCGCTGGGCGTGGGCGAGCCGACGCTGAACGATATTGTGGCCGAGCTGTGCAAGCCGGGACGCGACGTCCGCGACAGCCTGCCCAAACCGCTGCTGCGCAGTGACGTCATGGGTCTGGACGATCTGAAGCCCGGCATGGAGCTGACCGGCACCGTGCGCAACGTTATAGACTTCGGCGCGTTCGTCGATCTGGGTGTGCATCAGGACGGCCTGGTCCACGTTTCACAGATCAGCGATAAATTTATCAAGCACCCGCGCGAGGTGCTCAAGGTCGGCGACATTGTGCGGGTCAAGGTGCTGAATGTGGACACCGCCAAGAAGCGCATCGCCCTGACGATGAAGGGCGTGCCTCAGCAAAACTAATACAAAACCGGCACGAACATATATAAATGTTGCATATAAAAAAAGACGGTGTTAAGACTTTAACGAGGTAAGTCGTACATTTACACCAAAACACGACAAAAACATTCAGAAAACGAAAATATTTGTTGGCAAATACATAATATATGTGAAAGCGAAAGGCCGCGGCGGGCAAAACTCGGGCATTCTGACCAAAAGCCAAAAATGAAGGATTTTCTCTTTTGTGCAGGAAATGGAAAAAATCGGATTTGTGCATTGTGAACAAAGAAACGGCACATAATTATGCTATAATGCCCAATGTAAGGAGCAGATAGAGCATGGTGGCTCACCTCCTTACCGCAAGCCGTGCGCCCGGTTCCGCCCTGGACACCGGTGCTGAAGATGCGGCTGATTGCGTGGGATTATTTCGGAGGTCATTTATTATGGTGAAACAAGTCAAGGTTTCCAATTTTACCGAGGTCAAGGGAATCGTGTCTGCTGCCGCCAAGTGTTATAACGATGTCGGCGTGCATGACATGAAGGGCAGCATTGCCGATGCCAAGAGCATCCTGGGCATGATGAGCCTGGATTACAGCCATCCCGTCAAGATCGTCTGCGAGGATGAGCGCGACCTGAACAGCGTTGTCAACGCGATCAAGCAGTAAAATAGGAAGGACCGCCCCACGGTGTAAAAGCCGCGGGGCGGTTTTTGCTGCCGCAAAAAGGCTTCCCCCGCGGGGGAAGGCAAGGAGCGCATCACGCCGCTGCGTAAAATTTTCTAAAAATAGAAAGTTTGAAAACACGAGAAAACAAGAGCATTTGAGAGAATTCGAGAGCAAGCACGGTATAAATTAAAATTCTTGCTAAAACCCGTTGACTCTGCTGCCCTTTTCTGCTATAATCACACTTGCGCGAAAAAGCGTCCTGCGGGGCGCTGTTAAATACCGTTATTAGACGGACGTGTTAATTTCTCAATGGAGGTTCCTACTATGAGCACGACTCTCGCTAAGCCCGCTGAAATGGCTGACCGCAAGTGGTATGTGATCGACGCCGCCGGCAAGCCCCTCGGCCGCGTTGCTGCCAAGGCTGCTGTCATCCTGCGCGGCAAGAACAAGACCACTTTCACCCCCAACGTTGACTGCGGTGACCACGTCATCATCATCAACTGCGATGAGGCTGTCCTGACCGGCAAGAAGCTGGAGAAGAAGTTCCATCGCACTCATTCCGGCTGGATCGGCGGCCTGAAGGAGACCCAGTACAAGACCCTGATGGCTGAGAACAGCGACAAGGCCATGACCTACGCTGTCAAGGGCATGATCCCCTCTAACACCATCGGCGCCAAGGCTATGACCCGCCTGCACTGCTACAAGGCTGCTGACCATGCTCATGCTGCTCAGAAGCCCGAAGCTGTTGAGATTTGAGTGAGGAGGCAATAGAAGATGTACGAAACCAAACCTTATTTCTACGGCACTGGCCGTCGTAAGCATTCCGTTGCCCGCGTTCGCGTTTACAACGGCACCGGCAAGATGACCATCAATGGCCGCGACATCAACGATTACTTTGGTCTGGAGACCCTGAAGCTGCTCGCCAACAGCCCGCTCGTTCTGACTGAGAACGAGGGCAAGTTCGACGTTGTCGTCAACGTCGTCGGCGGTGGCTGTGCCGGCCAGGCTGGCGCTATCCGCCACGGCCTGTCCCGCGCCCTGCTGCAGTTCAACCCCGAGCTGCGCTCCACCCTGAAGAAGGCTGGCTTCCTGACCCGCGATCCTCGTATGAAGGAACGTAAGAAGTACGGCTTGAAGGCTGCCCGCCGCGCTCCCCAGTTCAGCAAGCGCTGATTATCAGCAGTATTTGCGAACCTTTCAGAACGCTTCACAGCTTTTTTGCACGACTGTGTGCAGAAAATCGGAAGTGTCTGAAGCCGTGGAAAGCAGCAAATCGCCTTGGAGCTTGCTGAAAAAGCAGCACACAATAAGCGAATATGCAGCAGACTTCCACAGCGCCATAAGTCTTATCGCAGGAGATGTTTTCCGCAAGGAGAATGTCTCCTGCTTTTTATTTGTAAAAAAGAAAGCCTTACACTGGACAAATCATGTTGATGCCATCAATGAGTGTCTGAATGTCCAAGTGGGTGTACACGCGCTCTGTCAGGCTCATAGCGCCGGAATGACCGGCAATCTTCTTTTGAATGGTAGGAGCAACCCCGGCATCGGCCATCATGGAAATGCAGGTATGGCGTGTGTCGTGGGGCGTGTGCTTCATGTCGTATTCTTCCATCAGCGGATCCCAATAGGTGTCGCAGTAGTTGAAGTAGTCAAGGTGCTGCCCCTCGGTAGTGCAGAGCAGATATTCGCAAGGAGAGCGCTCGAACCACGCTTCGTAGAATGGCAGCAGTTTGTCGGCAATCGGCACTTTGCGGACACCGTTTTCGGTTTTGGCAGCAACTACATCAAAGTACTGTTCTTTCAGGTGGACATTCTCTTTCTTCAAATCGAGAAATTCCGAGATGCGGCAGGCATTGTAATTCAGCATCAAAATGATTTGGCAGTAGGGGTTGGCCTTGTGCGCCCAAAGTGTTGCCAACTCGTTCTTGCTAAATATATTACGGTCACGCTTGTTGGGGTTCTTGTTGCGGTAGCCTGTCAGGTCAACATATTGCGAATAATCTTTGTTGCAGATGTCGTTCTTCATGGCGTATTCGTACACTTGATTGAATAAGCCCTTTAACTTTTTGAGTGTGGGATAATTTTTGCCACAGGTGTCAACTACAAGCTGCAAATCACAGAGTTTGATCTCGCGGAAAGGCTTGTCATACAAGATACCACAGACCTTGTAGGAAGCCGTGTAGCCCTTTGCATTGGAGTCGGATATGATGGGATACTTATACTTTGACCAGCGCTCGTAGACCTCGGAAAAGGTGACTTTAGCAACATTAACATCATAGGGATTCTGATTGTATTCAGCCAGCATTTTCAGACCCTCGGCGCGGGTTTCGGCATAGCCGATAATCTGAAAATCCTGAATCTGCCTGCCTTTGGTCTCGTCTAAATGCCAGCCGATGGTTTTGCGTACCATGTAAGGTTTTCTGCGTTTTCCGGACATTTTGACTACGCTGCCGTAGCCATTGGGTAATCTCATGTTGTTATCAAACTTCCTTTCGCTCAGGCACATTCTATGATAAAGAGGAATGACCTCTTATCAACATTATTTCAGATTGTCCAACTGCTCCTTGGTCATGTTTTTTAATTCTGCCATGTCGTATTTGCTTAAATCGGCAGTGTACAAGGGCTTGTCGGTCAATGGGGTGTTGGCATATTGCGCAATTTTTTCGTTTGTGAAGCTGGTAAGGCGGCTGGGGTCATGCCAATAGTCCTCGCCCCAAGAACGCTCCGAGGAAAACTGTTCCAGCAAAAAGCAGAGCGTTTCGTTCAGAGTGGCATCCGGGTCTGTGGCGCGGAATTTCAGTGAAGCGGTAAAATTGCCGTCATCACAGCGCTCGTGGGTAATGTCAATGTCGAAGTGAAGTTCTTGCTTCTTGTTTAACTCATAAAGTACAGTAACCACATCGGCAAGGGTATTCAGCTTGATTTGCGGCTCGCTTACGCCCAGCAGATATGCGGGCGTTACGCCTAAAGCGTGTGCGATAGTGGTTACAGTATCCAGTAAAATCCGGCTTTCGCCGCTTTCGTAGCTTTGCACGGTGCGCAGACTTTTCCCTAAAAGCTGTGCAAGCTGGGTTTGTGTCAGATTCTTTTCTGAGCGGACAGCCTTGATTCGCTGCCCGATTTGTTCATTTGTAAGATTCATGGCTTCTCACCTCGCCTTAATACTACCATATACATGCGAAGAAATCAAGCATGTTTGAAAAATTATACGCAAATAATTTGCGTATAAAATATTGACATATGCAATAATGCTGCGTATAATGAAATTGCTGAAAGGCAATCACAAGCAAAGGGAGGTGTAAGAAATGGTTGAGAGGCAGACCTATACGGCAATGCCGGCTTTTACCGGCAGAAATGTGCCTGTAACGGAAATTGCAAAAGCTATGCACAAGGACGCGCAGTATGTAAGAGTTGGCTTACAGCAGGGCGCATTCAAGTTTGGCTATGCAATCAAGCTGGACGGATCAAATGAATATAACTATTACTGCCCTGACCGCAAGGTTTGGGAAGAAATCGGCTATTTCAATGCCGAGGGAAAAAGTTGAACAACAAAAAGAGCGTTTACCCGTGCAGGGGTAAACGCTCCCGATGAAAGACAGTACCAACAGCGGTTGCTGTGTGTAACTATCAGGCACCACTGATATTCTACCACAGCAGCCGCCATTTTTGAAGAAGAAAGTGGGGCTTATGCAAAGAAATCATGTAAAGCTGATCTCTATGGATACAATTCCGATAGAGGCAGTAAAATGGCTGCTGTATCCGTTTATCCCGCTGGGGAAAATCACAATTTTACAGGGCGACCCCGGCGAGGGAAAAACCACACTGGCGCTGCAAATCATCGCAGCGCTGACAACCGGCAAGCCTGTGTGGGAGGGAGCGCCGCCAATGGAGCCGGTCAATGTCATTTATCAGACGGCAGAGGACGGTCTATCCGATACCATCAAGCCGCGCCTTGTGGCAGCGGGCGCAGATTGTGCAAGGGTGATGGTAATTGACGATTTCGACAGGGTGCTGACACTGGACGATGACCGGCTGGAACAGGCAATAGAACAAACCGGCGCACGGTTGGTGGTGCTGGATCCGATTCAAGGATACATCGGTGCAAGCGTGGATATGCACCGCGCAAATGAAATCAGACCACTGATGTACAGAATTGCAAAGCTGGCTGAAAAGTATGGATGTGCCATTCTTCTGATTGGGCACATGAACAAGAACAGCGGCGAGAAATCCAGCTATCGCGGGTTAGGGTCTATTGATTTTCAGGCGGCTGCAAGGAGTGTGCTGGTAGTAGGGCGTATCAAAGATGACCCCACATTGCGTGTTGTCTGCCCGGCAAAAAGCTCACTGGCCCCGGAGGGCGGGGCGGTTGCCTTTCGTCTTGACCCAGAGCAGGGCTTTCAATGGGCAGGACCGTATGACATCAGTGTGGACGAACTGCTTTCCGGCAGCAGCCGAGGGCATAAGCTGCGCGAGGCGCAGAGCTTTCTGAAAGAAGTATTGGCGGACGGCCAGCTGCCGCAAACAGAGATTGAAGCAGCCGCACAACAGGCAGGGATACGCCCCAAGACCTTGCGCAATGCGCGATATGAATTAGGTGTGACCTCAACTAAAATCAGAAAACAGTGGCTATGGGCGCTGCCCGAAGCATAAAGGAAGAAGGCAAGATGCCCCTATCTTTAGGAACAGGGCATCTTGCCTTCTTGATGGAAAAATGCTTTTTCAGATGGCTGTGTACTTTGCCACAATAGGGTGGCAAAGTACGAGCAAGCATGGCATTTTGATATCATGACAGCAAAATGCCCTTGTTAGGGTGTACCCTAAGACCCCATTAACAAGAAATCCTTTAATCACATTGGAATACTATAGCTAAGAAGACCAGCGATATTGATGCTTACAATTGTCACTAGTTTTTAAGCCTATCCATTGATAAGGTAAACATTTCTGTGAGCTCTTGTAATCGCTACATACAGCTTATTTCTAGTCGATGGGGCTAATTCGCACAATTTCCCGGTAGCATATTTTGCTGCGGTAGCCTTATTAAGCATTACGCAGACATCTTGATAATGATCTTCTCCTTTGGTGTCTCCCCAATTTCTATGGCCAGATCCATACTTTGCGCTGTTTTGGAAATGTAGCTTTACAATATTCGGATTCGCTAAAATACTATTTATCTGGGTTTGTTCAGAGATGAAAAGTATATTGCTCGCTTCGCTACCCATTGTTGTGTTCTGGTTAGAATATATCTCAATGCCCAAATTCTCTGTAATAAAACGGCAAATGCTGGGACTACAGCGCCAACTTTTTACAAGTGATGTCCTGTCAGACGAAAACCCTTGGTTTATAAAACGTGCCTCATAGCTGGGAAAATTATCAAATAGATTTTTATTAACATTACCATCCCGACTTGTATCATAGGTGTGCTGGTAGAAATCACCAACAAAAAGCATGTTTATGTTGGTTGCCATAAGTTGCTCAAGGAAGGAAAAATCACGCCCTGCAATGTCCTGTACTTCATCAACAATAAACTCATCAAAATACTTTTCTAAACGTCGTTTCAGTGCTTCCATCGATCCAGTGTGTTCAATTAACAACGCCAACCTGTTACTATAAATATAGCCTGTCGATGTAATATAATAGGCCTTATCACTTTGTCGTAACCGATCATTAGGATTTTTCTCGTAAAAAATGCCCCTGGTCTTAAGCCTATCTGCTAAAAAAGGCTTATAGCAAAATCTATACAAGAACGTAAAATATCCCATGACCCAAATATTTTCTGGCCAATCGCCATTGAACTTCTCAGAAATTTTGCGACAAAGGTTGTTGTAATTTCCAACTGTATATGTGACTATGAGCGAACGCTTGTCCCGTGAAAGGGAATCAACAATATAAGTCGTTTTCCCTGAGCCAGCAACAGCAAAGATTACTCTCTTATCCATTTGATGCCTCTCTTTATATAGTTGGGGACTACTATTGGACCATCTTGAGATAGTAGCGCATATGCAGCTTCTGTTTTATTGCTCAGCATGTAACACAAGGCGGGCGAGTCAAACAGCGTATCGCATAGCGCTGGATTATCTCCATAGAGGACAATTTCAAAAGTTCGCTTTGCATCATCAGCCTCATAAAAAATTTTCATATTAGGATTGGAAGTGTAATCACTATACTTATCCACACAGTGCTTCTGATAATCTGTATCGTTATCTGTTATGACGGCGACCTTACAGCCAGTTAATTTTGCGATATCGAGATATCGTTTGAAACTCAACCCTCGTACATCGATAATATGGACGCCATCAGATTCTGGGGAGTACCCAGCGTATGTCTCGTAAAACTTCTCCATCAACATATATTCGGATGGACCTTCAACCAGAATGGCCTTTTTCGCAAGTGCAAATTCTATAATGCTAGCAGGAGGAGCTTTCATAAAATACTTGGCCGTTTCGTCACACAGATCCTTCAGCATAATCGGTTTTTCCGTACCGTTGATATGCATGATTAAAAGGTTTTTCAACTCTAACCGGGTACTAATCAGGCTGTTATGCGTTGTAATAAAAAGCTGTCCGCTCTGCGTATCAGATACACGCTGAATCAATTTGCGAAGGTTAACCGGACTCAGGTGGTTTTCTGGTTCTTCGACAAGAATGACGTCAACATTTTCACCAGAGCGTTCAAGTGCAAAATCTGTCTTTATGAAGATTTGTTTGCCGGTGCCTTTGCTATCAATTTCAATTCCATCCTCATAGATCATTAAATCAGACTCGAGTCCCGTTGCAGATCCGCTTTTTAATCCAAACGTATAGTGTTTGTCAGTTGGCAGCCGCTCATTCAGGGCTTTTAGGCTATCTGCTTGGAAGTTGGTCCGCATCTGGCGGTAACTATTTTTGTGATTTGCCCGTTCTTTTATATCTTGCTCGGTGTATCTCATGTACATTCGGCGTACAAAATCGGTGGTCGCATACTCGGAGTTCATAGAGGAACTATCTATGAGAATACTACGGATTTTCTTCTTGTAGCCAGTATAGCCCTCATCAGCGAAAGTGGAGAAGCGGATCGAGTAGTAGTCGTACGGAAAATAACCAGATTCTGCCGACAAAACGGCTGTTATCTCCGTTCGGTAATCTGGATTCGGTTCACACACCAAACGAATCCCGTCACACTCTGTTCTGTCTGTGTTATTTTTACCGCACATTGTAAAATCAAAGTTGCCACCCGATAAGTACAACTCGATTCTGAGAATGGGGAGATTCTCAAAGGCTCTCCGCCCAGAGTTGAATTTTTTTATGGCCTCAATGTTGATTAACCGATCCAGGCCAATCGATTCTACTCTGCGCACATTACCGCTTGCAACTAAATCAATCGCCTCGAGGATACTACTTTTGCCGACCTCGTTATCACCCACAAGAATATTTATTCTATCATTAGGTGTCACGGTGTAATCGCTAAATCGTCTAAAATTGACAAGCCTAATTTTTGTTATAATTGAAGCCATTGTATCATCCTCGCTTTACCCTAAAACCGCGTGGCAAGCGATTTCATATCCTTCGTATGTTTCAAGGCCTCGGATTGCTGATTGTTGCCGTCGCCTTCTGCTGTTGAGGGAGCTACTGTTAGGCTGAAGCAGGTCCGCATATTCACCCTCACGGCACAACGCAGCCCACTCTCTCATCAACTCTCGCGTCCTAGAGATTACCTCAATATGAGCAGCATTTTCGTTGTCATATTTGGGAATAATTTTATATGGCAACGTGTGTATGTGCCGTTTTCCGAATCCGCCTTCTGGCTGGAAGTCTTTAATAGCATCTGACAGCGCATCGCTATTAAGCAACCCGACAATATAAGTGGCTTCATCTTCAGTATCTGCAAGATACCAGTATAAGGTTTGGTCAATAATCAGCCGAGAACGATCCAGCACTTCGAGCGAAATGTAGGCTGCACAAGGATTCGCACCGCTCGCACTTGAGAGCACCAACCAATTTTTTGTGGAAAAGTTCTGCTTGTCTAGTTTGCCATAAATATTGATGGTGTCGTGCAAATAAGTTGTCAGAGAAGATGGGGTATTCGCATCTTCCTCAATTTGATTGAATATATAGGCTGTACTGGTATTCATCAATGCTCGGTCGGTAGCAGAAATTGCTTTCCACTGACCATTTACTTTCTTTCCAGGCAACAACACCATAGCCGGAGTAGCCATATAAAATGGAGAAAGATGCTTGGAGATAAATGCATCAAAAATATAGCTTTTGTCTACATTCTCTGCGGCCAAGCCATTGCAACTGGCTTTCTTCTGATCGTTCACGAGATACCACAAATTGCTTGTCCGCTCAATCGGAGCAATGTCCCAATTCCCATTTGGACGCGCTACAAACTCATGGAAGAGGGTGGTTCGGGGAAACAGGTCACAACCCTGAGAGAACTTTAATGCGTCGTCGCCTAGGATATCGGCTACTTCCACATCGCGCCCCTTATTTGTCCAAGCGCTCCGATTACCTTGGCGGTTTAGAGTATAGTGCACCTCTTCATAAACTTCAACATCCGTATAAACTCGCCCATCAAGTGCGTCAGGTGATGGCGAATCGTCTTTCTTTCCAGAAAGGACAATGGCCTTATTCTTGAATGTATTCAGGGGCAATTCCCATATCGCATCAAATTGTAGTGGCAAAGCTATATCGGATGAGCGATACTTTTCACTTCGCAAAGGTTCGTGGTTCAAGCCGCTCAAAAGGCTTCCGGGCATGACACAGGTCCATCGAGCACCGTCTTCTAAGTAACGATTGACAGCACTTAACAAGAAAATTGTGGCAAGTTCCATGTGCGGGTGGGAGGCACCAACAGGTTTGATTCCATACTGTCGAGCAATTCTTTGGAGCGTAGTCTTATAAGGATTGTCCGCTAATTTGCTCATTGCCATCCACGGCGGATTGGAAACAATGCAGTTAAACTGTTGCCCTGTAAGCCCAGGGCGGTAACTATTGCAGATGATAAAGTACCATATACCATTGCGGCCTTCTCTTTGCAAACGTTCCAGTTCCTCAACCAATTGTCGCGCTGAAGGTAAAAGGGCCTGATGTTCTTCGTCAGAAAGCGTAATTTCGCTATCTGTTTCTACAGCATCAATCAATCTATTAACGGCAGCAGGTTCAATTGGAGTCTCAATTTCAGATGCCCTTGCCATAGCTAAACGGTAGACTTTCGCCATAAAGGCATCGAACACCTTTCGGCGTTCCGGCGACAGTAGAAAAGCAGGCAGAGATACTTCGTGGTGAGCAAAATGAAGGATATATGCGTCATTATCGGCATCCGGCATTTGATGAGTTATGGGCGTAGCAACGAACAGCGAATCAGCGTGGTAAATTGGAACTGTAATATCTCCATGATGAACCGAGAAAAGATCTCGCATGGCCATGACCCAGTTAACCTTTGCCAGCATGACCGCTAACGGATCGATATCAAATCCCATAATGCAAGAGAAAACGATATCATCTTTTTCCGTAGAATATCGTTCTGGGACAATATCATACTGCCGCCGTACTGCCTTTATTGACTCGATGAGGAATACGCCAGACCCACAGCACATATCTACAATGCGCGGAGAATTTCCGGTCAGTAAATCCATATTATATTCGACAATGTCTTGGGCAACCCAGTGCGGTGTAAACTCCTGCCCCAGCATCAAGCGATGCTCTTTGTTAGCAAGTTGTGCCAACAAACGGCCAAAAATATCGGTTTCTCCCACGCGTGAGAAATCATAGGCGACCAATCTGTGTTGCAATTCGACAACACTACCAACAACCTGCTCCACATAAGGGCTATTATTGAGCCAGCCAAAGTAATCGTAATCCACGAGGTTAAAGATATTTTGTCTTGTAAAATACTCGCCATTGAGAATCTTTTTGATTTCATTGGCATCGCTTATAACTGGCTCTCCCGCCATGACATTAACGCAGATGATTTTAGCGACTGTAACCAAATAAAACTCGTTGATGTACGTCTCAACAGAAAATCTGCCGTAATCAGATACCCCAAGATAAGCAATGAAGTTTTGCCAGACCTGCTGAATCAGTGCTGCATAGTCAGGCTTTTCACTCATCGCTCTGATGATGGTATCCCTAAATACGGAAATGTTTTGGCTAAAAAAGCTGCTATCCATACCAAAATCTGTGACGAGTGTACTGGCATTCAGCAGCCTGGACTGCTCTCGGTCAAGAAACTGGCTGACAAACACCTCAAATCTACGAAACTCTTCATCAGTTTCCCGTGACAGATCAACAGCTATCGTTTGAGTCAATTCAATATTATCAGGGCCATATAAGTGACCATCCTCTACATCACCAACAATAGTAACCGAATATCCGTACCAGCGAACAGTGTCAGAAAGTACTCCGAGGATTTCTTCCGCTGGGATACCAATGTTGTGTAGTGCCGCACAGTATTCTTTAACCTGATGATATCCCTCATCAAAGATAGCCTGTTGAGTGAGATTTTTCTCATATTCAATAGCAGTTTTACCGACAACCGCATCAACAAATCCCTCACGATTTCTGTGCTCAGTAGAGAAATGGACATGGGCCTCCGTTCCTTCCATGTGAGCCTGAATCCACCACGGAGAATCTGGGAAAATACTAGGAAGTTTCGAGGACAGATAATGGCGCAGCCTATCTTCGACCGCACCAGAAGAAATCATTGCTTGAGCGTGATGAGCAAAATCCTTGAGTTCGTTATAGTTCATATTTGGCACCCCTTTCATTAAGCTTTTTTCGGAGCAGTGCTCTGATCTGCATTAATAGTCTTTCTTCATCAGTAAACGATTCCAAAATAGTTGCATCAATAGCATTGCGTAGCTCTGGAGTAATCGTTTGCCTTTTCGCTATCGTTATACCGTATTTTGATAGCTGCTGAAGTTGGCGGTGATTTAATTTAGGAAATAGCAACTGGCGCACATGACTTGCTTCGATTTTAAGTGCGCCACCACCCATTACCGTGCAAAGTAGCTCCAGATAACACTTGCTCCATGTCGAGTTCAAAAGTGCCAAACAAATTTTAATGGTTTCTTCTGAGCTACCCCAAAGAGTGACAAAGTTCGCATCTACTGCGATAGGATTTTCCTCTGATTGAGGGATATAAACACAATCTGCGGCAGTTGAACTGACACGGGTGATGCAAAGATTGGGAAGATGCCTTGGGGCAAATTGCGGTAGCATATACCAGAACCGCTCATATTGGGAATCAATCTTTTTCTCATTTGGCTTTACCGCGCTGTACTTTCTGAAAGGTAGTCCTCTTGGATTTTTATACTTTTCTGCTGTAGAAATATAGTCGGTCAGTTCGTTTGGTAATACTTTATATCGTTCGGCTGCGTTATGTGTACAGACGTTAAAATCTTGAGGACGTATATGATCCTGCAAATATAGCACGCCTGTTTCTAATGCTTGCGGGTTTGCTACAAGCCCAGCTACTTGGCGGCGATTCTGCACACAGCGAATGACAAACTTTTGGGGAACCTCAATCGTTTTCCCACTCCCAAACCATTTGCTTGTGAGCAGCGAATATTTATCATTAACCTCACCCGTAATCTCGAGATAAAAGAATTCGTTTGCGCCAGAGCGTAGTCCCTGCCCACAATGTATTCCTAAATCACTGAGTATCATGTACGTTTGCTCAGGGGCACTATTCAATATGCTGTCTAATTCCCGTGGAAGTTGGGAAATTTTATTTTGTGACTGAAAATCTCCCGATAACATCCACTTCGGTATACGTTGAGAGGTCAGCATCTGAGGAAATAACGACATAGTGCTTCTGCTTTCTAGTGCAAAGTCATTATCTGCGGCATTTACCTTGCTGGTCAACAAGTCTATAAGAGCTTTTTCTCCTGATAGACCATTCCATGTTAAATTATCAACTAAGGAGTGCTCTCCTACGAGCCCTGCTCCTAAATCGATAAATAACGTTTTATCGTCTGATATCTTAGCCAAGGGAACAATCTTCTTCTTTTTAGCAACAATAAGACATGTCCGTACCAAAGCGTTATCGAACCAACAAGCATTCACGTCCCTTGCTATGGTTAGTACATCGAAGCTCTTAAGTAAAAGATACTGAATGGGCTTTGCGTATTCGCGGTTTAGCCAGGTCTCGGGCACTACCATAGCTAAAATTCCGCCAGCTTTGACGAGCGAGGCGCATAGGATCCATGATGGTACTGCCATATCAGATAACCCTGAGTAATTCTGAGTTATTTGAAGCAGCAATTGTTCCTCTTCGGCATCAAGATTAGAAAGCTGTTTCAGTAACGTGAAGAGATTGTTTCTAATGGCATTTCTGGTTGGCATCACGCTATTATCGTCATTCTGAAGCTGATAGCGTACATACGGAGGATTTGTAATAACCAAATCCCACCCTTTTTCTGTAATAACAGCTTTACTTTGAAAGGCATCTTCACAGATGATGGTCGCTTGAGGTAATCTTTTTTGGCACATTGTAGCAATAGGCTCATCAATTTCTATGCCAAGTACACGAGCATTTGGAGTGGCTTTAGAAATCACAGCATTGAGCAAGTCACCACTACCGGCCATTGGATCAATAATAGAACTATACTGCAGTCCCTGTGGTAGCAGTAGAGATAACAGCGTCGCTACTTTGTCCCCAGAGAAGTATTGCCCAAATCGTTTTTCATGAGAAAATTGGTTGCCTACTTTTTTCATACTATTTGGTCCGTTTCTGAGAGTCGTAAAACTTATAAACCTGCTTGGCATCCATTTTGATATTTACACCCAACATCATACAACGATTTACATACCGTGAAAAGCATGTGCGCTTATTAAAATCTTTGTCGGTTATATGATCGACAAGGAGCGAGCACAATACATCTTCATCTGTTAACTGTGAAGCATACTTCTTTGCTGTACCTTTTTTAAATAGGAAAAGCGGATCGCCTTGAACTGATCCATCGGAGACCACTTGTTTAAAACTTGATTGAGTTTTATTCAAAATGTTGGTGAGCACAATTTGTAGCCCTGCGCTAGTAACCGCATCGTTAAAAGCGTCCCACACTTTTGCTTTCGCGGCGTGGAAGACAATGGAAGCATAGCAATTAGGTCTTAGTACACGATTAATTTCGCTAAAGACCTGTGTCAAGAGCTTCTGATAAGCTAAAACATCTTTTTTCTGAGAAACACTGATTATAATCTCATCTTCGCGTCGAGTTGTGTTGCCAAGCCAAAGCTCATTGATCTGGTTTACCTCCGAGTAGGGAATAAAATCTCCGAATGGTGGATCGGTAAACACAAAATCAATACTATTGGTATTTTCTTTTATTTTTGCACTAGAACAGTGATGTATCGTAACATGCCCGGTGCAATTTTGCAGCATAGCATAGGTTTCGATGAAAGGCTTAATTTTCCTTTTAAGGCCAAGGAGGATGTTCTTCTCTACCGGCAATTTACTGATATACAGTACACCGCTTTGAGCACTGGTTAATACAAAATCTTTGGCGCTTTTTTTTGCAACCACACGAGTCATTAGTGTGCAATGGGAGGCGTTGTAGCTCAGGAGTAACAATTTTAAGGGGTTGGCAATATTCTTTGGATATGTTTCGGCTAGCTTCCATAACTTTGACATTACAATGTAGTTTCTGGCGGTATAAAAATGGTGCAGATGCGTAATACCATAGTGGTAGCCAGCACGGTGGAGATCACCCCAATGAATCTCTTGAGGGGCATCGTCAATGGGAGAGTTGTTTTCGATTTCTGCAATATGTGCTATGTCTGCTTCTGTGGCCTGACGATCCCAGTTATGGCCTTTTGTAGTACCATAAATCCATGCAGGGATACGTTTCTTTCTAGATACTTGTCTCTGGAGTAATTTATCATAATACTCTTCAGTTGCAAAAGGCATCTCATCTATGGGAAAAACTTTTTGACAGTGAGGGCAAACAATTTTATCTTTAAATTGTACTGGATTGCGTGAAGTGCCATGCTCGAAATAGGAAATTTCGGTGTGACAGTTAGGGCATATCAGAACTTCAGACCAAATGATATATCGAATTGTGCCGATTGAGCCAGTAGAGTCTGTTACATCATATAAGTTGCCAAGGGACTTCTGAGCTATTTTTAGAAATCCATCAACAGCTTCAGTGAACTCATCGCTGGTTATTCTGCTTAGAATTGTTTTAATCGCAAATTCAGCATATGTCCCAATTTCGTATAGCACAGCGTTTCGAGCACCCCACACGGGAGTTACGTTTAAATTTTTGGCAATCTCCTGCATGTTTTGGGTTGGGTGTTCGCACAAAAGAGCTGCAATTCCGGTGCTTCCACTACCAGCAAAGGTGTCTAACACGACATCACCTGGTTTGGTAGTACAGGCGATATAGACAGCAATGGCCTCCGGAGATATTTTAGTCGGATAAGGAAATGTGTTATAAAAGGCTCCAGAGCGAGAAGATGGGAGCGGTTTAGAATATAAAGATTTCATGCTATCCATGAATATAGCTCCTTCCTAGGATGGGAGCGCTTTTTCTTCGTATATGCGCTCTACGAAAGTTTAGTACAGTTGATACAAACCTATGTGTCTACAAACTCCATAATATCATCTAATGAGCATTCTAATGCCTTACAAATTCGTCCAAGTACATCAGTGGTAATATTATCGCCATGAGTGAGTTTGTTCATTGTATAGTGACTTACTTTGGCCATCGCTTCGAGATCCTTTTTCTTTAGGTCTCGATCAATGAGTAACTTCCAAAGCTTTTTATAGCTGACAGTCATAGCCGTGACCTCACTATCATTCTAATCTACTGTATTTACACTATGATTTATTGTATCATGGCATGTTGAAAAAATCAAACAAATGTTAGTGTTCAAAAACAAATATAAAATTCATTGTGTGTCCGGCAATGATAACATCTTCCGTTTATAGCGGGGGATTGGGGCTTTCCCCAACAAGTGGGCGTTTGGTGTACCAAATGCCGTGCTTGCTCGTACTTTCCGGGGCATTTGCGACTAATTGGGAAAGACTGCTAACGATAGAAAAATCGGATGCTCTCACCGTAGCAAGGGCATCCGACAATTCTCAAATTAGCAATAAATCAAGTCACGCATAATAGTTTCTTCGGCAATATCCTTGAAAGAATTCATCTTTTGCACCCACAGAATAGGATTCGATAGCTTGACCGATTCGTCAAACTGTTCGCTACGGATAAGCTGCTGCGCGATTTGCTCCACCACTTCATGGGCCTGTTGGTCAATCTCGTTTAGGTGAGCATTGAGCAAATGACCTTGTAGCAAAGCCTGATATAGTGTAGGCTTGTTTCCTTTCAGATAGCGCAGCCGCAGACTGCCGTATTTTCCAAACTGTGCAGGCTCGCCCGCAGTTAAAACACTAAAATCAAATTCATTCATAATCGAATCCTCCGATTTAATTTAGGTGTGCCTTGCAACCCCGCAATTCTTTCCATCGCCCTGAGCTGCCATGGGTAAGAAGCACAAAAGAAGCAAGGCACATAGTCGATTTTTGTTACAAGTGCGGCTATTTTGTCAAAAGACTTGCAAAACTTACGATTTTGTGTTATTATTTCAATCCGAAAACGCAAAGACTGAAATATCAATAACACATCATCTGCGCCGCGTAAGTTCAGCAAGCGCTGATTTCTGCTGCGCAGCAAAAGCTTTATCCCACAGCATTTATGGCGTCGGTCCTTGTGGGCCGGCGCCTTTTCTATGGCAAAAAAGGAGGCTTTTCATGGCCTTATCCGTAAAAACAAGGGAGCATATCCGCCGCTGGGCGGCGCTGGCGGGCCCCAAGTGGGGGGCACTGCTGGGCGGGGCGGCAGCGCTGGCAGCGGCCATCACGTTTACCGGGTCGGCGCTGCACTTTACCACCGTCGCCGATACCCACGGCGATACCGTGCGCATTTTGACGGCAGCCACCGATCTGGCTGCCGTTCTGCAGCAGTCCGGCACGCCGCCGCTGGGCGAGCACGACGAAGCCGTCTGGTCCCAGACCGAGGACGGGGAGCGGCTGGACGTCCTGCGCGCCTATACGGTGCCGGTCACGGCGGACGGCGCAATGCAGGAGCTGACCGTCACCGGCACGCACACAACGGCGGAGCTGCTTGAGCGCGCCGGGCTGACCTACACGGCGGACGACTTGCTGACCCCCGCAGCGGATGAAATCGTTCCCGAGGGCAGCGGCATCACGGTGCAACGCGTTACCTACAACGAGTACACTGTCGATGAGGTCGTCCCCACCGAGATCGAAGAGATCCCGACGAGCCTGTTCTACCGCAAGCAGAGCAAGGTCATGACCCTGGAGGAGGGACACGATGGGCAGGACACTGTTGTCTACCGCGAGAAGTGGATCGACGGCGAGTGGACCGAGACGAATGAGATCGAGCGTGTGAATGAGGCCGAGATGGTGCCCACCGTGCAGAAAATTTACGGCGAGCAGGTTCCCGTTTCCAGCTTTGTCGGGCCGGATGTGGTCGATGGCGTACCCGTCGAGGGCGTCGCCGCAACCTATACGGGGCAGCGTGCCACGGGCTATTCCGCCTCCGCCACGGCCAAGGGTGCCAGCGGGCGCCGGCTGACCTACGGCACAGTGGCCATCAATCCGGGCGTCATACCTTACGGCTCTCTGCTGTACATCACCAGCGACGATGGAAAGTTCGTCTATGGCTACGCCTACGCCGCCGACACCGGCACGGCTCTGGTGCAGGGAAAGGCTTTCATTGATCTGTACTACGAGACGTACGAGGAGTCGGTGGAGAACGCGGTTATCCCTGTCACGGTCTACGTGCTGGATGACGAGACTGCCGCCCGGTACAAAGAGCAGAACGACGCAATTTTAGAGGCGGATACGGTTGTAGGAAGATAAAAGCGCTGCCGCCCTCAATTTTCCCGCAAATGACTGTTTGCCTTATACGCGCGGGCCGGGCATGCCCGGCCCCTACAAAACTGAAAAAACAGGGGCGTGAATCCATAACGGTTCACGCCCCTGTTTTTATTTTAAAGTCTTACTTCGTGCCGAAGATACGGTCACCGGCGTCACCCAGACCGGGGACGATGTAGCCGTTATCGTTCAGCTTCTCGTCCAGTGCGCCGACATAGATGTCCACATCGGGGTGGGCCTCATGCAGAGCCTTCAGACCCTGAGGGGCAGCAACCAGACCGATGAACTTGATGTGCTTGGCACCGCGCTTCTTGATCTGGCCGATGGCGTCGCAGGCGCTGCCGCCGGTAGCCAGCATCGGGTCGAGGACAAAAACCTCGCGCTCGTTGATGTCGCTGGGCAGCTTGCAGTAGTACTCGACCGGCACCAGCGTCTCCTCGTTGCGGTACATGCCGATGTGGCCGACCTTGGCGGCGGGGATCAGGTTCAGCATGCCGTCCACCATGCCGAGGCCGGCGCGCAGGATGGGGACCAGAGCCAGCTTACGGCCGGCCAGGACCTTGGTGCGGGCCAGAGCCACGGGGGTCTCGACCTCGACTTCCTCGGTGGGCAGGTCGCGGGTAGCCTCATAGCAGAGCAGCATCGCGATCTCGCTCACGAGGTCACGGAACTCCTTGGTGCCGGTGTTGCGGTCACGCAGCAGGCTGATTTTGTGCTGGATCAGGGGATGGTCAACAATTTCAACAACGCTCATGGTACGATCTCCTTGCATTTTAAAGATATTCAGCCTGCCGTGCAGGCAATGTGAAACTTAGTGGTTTTCCAGCGCCATCATCTTGTCGATGCGCATCTGGTGGCGTCCGCCCTCGAACTCGGCGTTCAGGAAGGCGTCCACGATCTGGCAGCCCAGACCCGCGCCCACGACGCGCCCGCCCAGGCAGAGGGCGTTGGCGTTGTTGTGGCGGCGGGTAAACTCGGCGCTGAAGGTATCGCTGCAGCAGCAGGCGCGGATGCCCTTCATCTTGTTGGCGCACATCGACATGCCTACGCCGGTGCCGCAGCACAGGATGACCAGTGCGCAGCTGCCGTCCTGCACGGCCTTGCAGCCCTTGGCGGCAAAGTCCGGGTAGTCCACGCTGGCGGTGGAATCGGTGCCAAAGTCGGTGTAGGCTACGCCCAGCTCGTCCAGATGGGCCTTGATGGCCTCCTTCAGCTCATAGCCGCCGTGGTCGGCAGCAAGTGCAATCGGTTTGTCAAACTTCATTTTGTTTCCCCTCTGTTTTTTCACGTTCCGCGCGCTCCCGCTCGGCCTGGCTCAAACGGTGGTAGTCAGGCAGCAGGGCGGCAGGCGGCACACACTCGCCGCGCTCCCACATGGCCCTGGCGGCCAGTGCCACGCCCGCACCGCGCAAAACCTGCATCGGCTGCGGCACGCAGACCACGCCCGGAACATTCTTATATGTATTGTAGCACAAAGTTGCGCCGTCGCCAACAAAAAACAGAGGTTTTTTGCAGGTTTGGACAAAATTTTCCAGCGTTGTGACCGGTGCGGCGGTGTCCGGGGTCAGGCGGTCATGGGCCGCCAGGTCAAATGCGCCCCAGTAGACCTGCCCGCGGCGGGCGTCCTGCGCACCGATGACGGTGCCCTCGCCCGCCAGGCCGTAGGCCAGCGCAGCCATCGTGGAGACGCCCGCGCAGGGGATCTGGCGGGGCAGGGCCAGCCCCTTGACGACGGCCAGCCCGATGCGCAGCCCGGTAAAGCTGCCGGGGCCGTTCGTCACGCCCAGCACATCGAGGTCGTCAACGGTCAGCCCGGCGGCCTTCAGTGCGGTGTCGATCATCGGCAGCAGCGTTTCGCTGTGGGTCAGGCCGTTGTTGCATTGGGCCTCGTACAGCAGGACATCGTCCCGTAGCACCGCTACCGCCGCCGTCTTGCCCGCGGTATCTACAGCTAGGATATTCATTGGATCACCTGTTTAAAAATGTAATAGAGTATAGAGTCTTCCCCCTTGGGGCTGCGCCCGCAGGCGCGTGTCGGAGCGCAACCGCCGGAGAGGCGGCTTTTAGCGCGGAGACTGAAGGTGCCCGAGGCCCCGCCCGAGGGCGAATGAGGGGCGAGTGTACTGCGATTGCCCGTAAAGGGGTTGCAATGGCACGGTCCCGGCGGGGTGAGGGCACCCCGCCCTACATCCTGTTGAAAAGTAGTGCGTAGGGCGGCATGCCCTCATGCCGCCGCAACCGTGCGGCAGCCGCACAGCTCCCGGGTCGTCGAGGACGCCGACCCCTACAGCCGCAGAGGCTTTACCCAATCGTGATCTTCCGCGTCGTCTCGTCCACCCGTTCAATGTGGATGCGAAGGGGATTTTCCAAATCCAGCAGCTCCGCGCAGTTCTCGCTCCACTCGCAGGCGACAACGGCCCCCATGTCGAGGTAGTCGTAGAATCCGGCGGCGGCCAGGTCGCCCTCGGTGTGGATGCGGTATAAATCAAAATGCGCAAAGGGCCGCGGGCCGCGGTAATAGTTCACGATGGCAAACGTCGGGCTGGACACCGGGTCGGTGCAGCCCAGCCCCTCGGCCAGCCCCTGGCAGAACGCGGTCTTGCCAGCGCCCAGACCGCCCGTAAACGCGATCAGCGCCCCGGCGGGCAGCGTTTTGGCAAGCTCACGGCCAACGGCGACGGTTTCCTCCCGCGAATGGGTCACAAATTCCTGCATAAGCAAGCTCCTTGTTTTGGGCCGCATAAGGCGCGGCCACACACATATATATTATAGTACAGAAATCCACATTTGTAAAATTTAATCTGTAACTTGGCAAAATTCGTCGAAATGCGCTATAATAAAGGCATCTATCAGGAAAGGAGCCTGCCCATGTATCCGCTCATCCGCCGGTATCTGCGCCGGGTCGATGTGGTCTATCTGCTGCTCTGTGCGGCGTGCTCGGCAATCAGCATTGCGGTGCTGGTATCCATCGGGCAGACGCAGCTTGGCAGCAACAACAAGGCGTCGGTGCAGCTCATCGCCAGTCTGCTGGGGCTGATGCTGGCCGCCGTGTTTTCCACGGCGGATTACCATGCGCTGGCCCGGGCGTGGCCGCTGCACGGTGTTGTGGCGTGGGGGCTGGTGCTGCCGACGCTGTTTCTGCACAACGTCAACACCGGCCTGGTCACGATTGGCTATGACGCGGGCGGCACGTCCAACTACAGCTGGTACCGGGTGGGCGGCATGACCTTCCAGCCCGCCGAGCTGGCAAAAATCAGCTTTATTTTGACGCTGGCGCTGCATTTGAGCCAGGTGCGCGGGCAGGTGAACCGCCCCAAAAATCTGCTGCTGCTTTTTGTGCACGTTGCGCTGCCTGCGGCGGCCATTCATGTGCAGGGTGACGACGGCACGGCGCTGGTGTTTCTGGGCATCGGGCTGGTCATGCTCTACGCGGGCGGGCTGTCCCACTGGCTGGTGGCGGGCGGCCTGACGGCGGGTGTGGTCGGCGGCGCGGCGCTGCTGACACTGCGGCCCGGCATTTTGAAGGGCTACCAGTTCAAGCGCATCCTGGCCGTGCTCACCCCCGATGACCCTGCGCTGGCGGACATTACCTACCAGCAGAACAAGGGGGCCATGGCCATTGGCACCGGCGGGCTGACGGGGCAGGGGCTGCTCTCCGGGGAGCACATCTTTGTGCCCAACGCCTGGAACGATTTTATTTTTGCGTACCTGGCAAACGTTTTGGGCTTTCTGGGCGCGGCGGCGGTGCTGTTGCTGTTGTTTGCGCTCTGCCTGCGCACACTGCGCACCGGCCTGCAATGCCCCGACGCGCTGGGCTGCAATATCTGCGTCGGCATCTTTGCGGCGCTGTTTTTGCAGTGTGTGATAAACATAGGCATGAATTTGCAGGTGCTGCCGGTCATCGGCGTGACGCTGCCGTTCTTCTCGGCAGGCGGGTCAAGCGTCGTCATGATGTATCTCTGCGTCGGCATTGTGCTCAGCGTCGGCATGAACACCCGCCGCAGCAAGCTGGAAATGCAGCAGATTGTATGAAAAAAGCGGGAACCGTGAGGTTCTCGCTTTTGCTTTCTTGGCCCCCTCTGCGAGGGTGACTCCCCACAGTGTGGGGAGATGTCGCGCCAGCGACAGAGGGGTCCGGGCCCGAAGGGCTCCCGCCGCAGCGGGTGGGGGAGAGAGCCTCGCCATTGGCAGAAGCCTTCCCCCCCTTTTATTCTGCTGTTTTGGGGTCGGCCATAAACAGCCCGGGGATCAGGCAGAGCGACGACAGCCCCACGATGATGAACACGGTGCGGGACAGCCAGCTCATGCTGCCGCCCAGCAGCCACCCTACAGCGTTGAACCCCCAGATGCCGTAAATGCCCCAGTTGATGCCGCCGACAATGGAAAGCAGAAGCAAAACCTTTTTGAAACAAGACATAGATGGACCCTCCTTTGTAGGAGAGTATGTGCGGAGTGGATGGCGTTTATGCGCAGCCGCACCGTAGGGGCCGGGCATGCCCGGCCCGCAGCTTTCCAATACGTACACGCTTATCCTTACAAACGGGAATTTGACTAATCCTACATGTGCATCATATTACACTCATGTAATTATCCTCTAC